>Ga0209197_1000224_pt1 | contig 42222 bp, 30 predicted proteins | sample COGITO_mtgs_1105_4_FD_184802 | JGI IMG/M metagenome (GOLD analysis project Ga0209197, IMG submission 184802) | Pelagic marine microbial communities from North Sea - COGITO_mtgs_110512 (SPAdes) (version 2) | ecosystem: Environmental > Aquatic > Marine > Epipelagic ... | reverse complement strand
CAGTTTGCTAACGCGAGATACTTCAATTTCATAATTTTCTTGATCTTCCCTTAGCATAGGTTCTAGTAGTTTTTCACGTTTGAGCGTAGTTAATTGGTCGCGAGGAATTGTTAAAAGTTCTTTAAAGTTTTTCATTTTCATTTTTTTTATCGTTTACTACTAAATAAAAAAAACGAATTTTGATAAAGTCATTTTTTTTATTTAGTAGTAAAAGGAAAGAGACCTCTCCGGGTTTTTCTCTTCTTTGAATGTTTTTTACAATTTAAAAACTTAAAAAAATGACTTACCATGGATTTTCTTTTATTATCAAATTACTTACTACCTAGGTTAGATCTTATAGAGCTTTTTAATCTGAATCAATTTATGGATTTCTCGCTATTATACGCGAATAATTTTAAAATGTTTTTGCCAGAGATTTTTCTCACGACTTCTATTTTAATATTAACCTTACACGCTTCTTTTATAGCGACTTCAAGGTTTTTGGGTTATCCTTTAATCTCGAAAAGTATTAATAGTCTATGCATTTTAGCACTTAGTTTAACCTTTTTATTAGCGTACAATAATAGTATTGTTTTCATGACTACTTATCAAAATACTTTTATTTTCGACTTTTTGACATTGAACGTTAAACAAATAATACTTCTGGGTTCCCTTTTTTGTTTGATTATTTCAGAACCCAACCTTATAAGACAAAAAATCAATAATTTTGAGTATTTCATATTACTTCTTTGTGCAGTCTTAGGTTTAATGCTTTTAGTAAGTTCGTACGATATGATTTCTTTATACCTATCGATTGAGCTTCAAAGTCTATGTTTGTATGTTTTATCCGCTTCAAAAAAGGATTCTTCTTTTTCAACCGAAGCTGGGCTAAAATACTTTATTTTAGGGTCTTTCTCTTCCGCATTATTGCTTTTTGGGATTTCTTTATTATATGGATGTACAGGAACTACTAATTTTGATAATTTTTATTTAATCTTTTCTGAAACTAGTGTTAATGATATTGCAGTAGTTTCGCTTATAAAAAAATCGTTATTGTGCATCTCGGTAGCATTTCTCTTTAAAATTGCTGCAGCCCCGTTCCACATGTGGTCTCCCGATGTTTATGAAGGTTCGCCGATAAGCTCAACTATTTTCTTTGCAGTTATACCTAAAATTGTTCTTTTTGCAATTTTTTTAAGGTTATTTCAAAATATTTTTAGTAATTTTGAAGAAACTTTTTTATTTGTTTTAATTTTTTCGTCTATAGCTTCGGTAATAGTTGGTTCTTTTGTTGCTTTAAAACAAAAGAAACTTAAACGCTTACTAGCTTATAGTTCTATAAATCATGTAGGATATCTTTTACTAGCGTTTGCTTCGAATTCTTTAGAAGGAACTCAAGCATTGTTTTTCTATCTGATTGTTTATATGATAACGAGTCTTTGTGTTTGGTCGATTTTTTTATCATTAAATACATTGTTAAACGAACAAAAAAGTAAAACTTTAGTTGATTTAGCTTCCGTAGCTATATTGAATCCTGTTTTAGGTTTTACAGCAATGGTAGCTCTTTTTAGTTTAGCAGGTGTTCCACCATTAGCTGGTTTCTTCGCTAAAATGGAGATTTTTATTAGTGCGCTAAGCGCTTCTTTATTTTGGCCAAGTTTAATTGCTATTTTATTAAGCGTTATTTCAAGTTATTACTACATTCGTTTGATTAAAACAGTTTATTTTGAAGTTAAACCAGAATTTTCTTATGTGATACCTTTAAACCGCTCTTGTTCGTTTACAATGGGTACAATGTTGTTTTTTTTAGTTTATTTTTTTTTAAATCCGAGTTTATTATTGTTATTGACTCAAAAAATGACTTTATGTCTTTTTTAATTACAGATGTCTTTTTTGATTGAAGAATACTTTTCAATTTTACTTTTATTGCTTGTTAGTGTAGGGTTAGCTTGTATAATTTTAGGGGCGTCGTATTTTTTGGGAATTCAAAATCCTGATACAGAAAAACTTTCGGTTTATGAATGTGGTTTTGATCCTTATGAAGATTCAAGAAATAAATTTGATGTACGATTTTATTTAATTGCAATTCTTTTTATTGTGTTTGATTTAGAAGCAATGTTTTTATTTCCTTGGGCAGTTTCGTTAGCACATATAAGTTCCATGGGTTTTTGGACAATGGTTGATTTTTTATTAGAATTAGTTATTGGTTTTGTCTACATTTGGAGGATTGGTGCTTTAGAATGGGAATAATTTTATGAAATATCTACTTATTAGAGAACGTTTTCGAAGAAAAAAATTTCAAAAACTTGAAGCTCATTATCTTGCTTTAAAATTTCTTGTTCATAATCAAAATCTTTCGACTTCTTTTAGATGGGAGGCGTCCCTTCTTCTATCTAGAATTTCCAAAGGTTATTCGCGAGTTTCCTTAAGAAACCGTTGTTTTATTACGGGACGTAGCAGAGGATATTTACGGTTTTTTAACTTATCAAGATTAAAAATTCGTGATTTGGGAAGAAACAATGAATTACCGTTTGTTACAAAATCTAGTTGGTAAACTTTTTAAATTTTTAGTCGCTTCGCTGACTTTTCTTTACAAAACGCAATGCCACAGTTTGATAAAATTACATTTTTTAACCAAATTTTTTGGTTGTTTTTCTTTTTTTCGGGTTTTTATTTAATTTTTTTAAAAATCTTCTTACCAAAGTTATCCTCAGTTTTAAAAGCTCGAGCTAAAAAATTACAAAAAGGTTCGGGAGGGGTTGTTAATTTTGTGGAAGAACAAATTTTAGTAACTGAGAATTTTAGTTTTTCAATTGAACAAACATCTTTTGTTGTAAAAGACTCAGTAACAGATTCAATTGAAAAGATTAACTTCTGGATAACATCACGCTTTTCTACGATAAATAAAGAAAATTTAAGCGTAAGTAACGAGGTTATGGAAATAATTTTACATAACAAAATTAAAATGCTTTATTTTATGGAAATACTTTTGCAGGAGATCATGCAACGCCCTTCTAAAAAATCTGTTGCGTTTTATTTCTTATAATGCTTAACGAAATGTTTTAGGAAATTTTTGTTGTTGGAGCAATCACCTTGTGGATTCTCTGTGAGGTTTAAAATAAAGATGTTAAATAAGCTTTAATACTATATTGATTATAAGATATTTTTTTGATTTAAAACTTCACTCTTCATTTTTTTTCTATTAAAAAAACGTATTTTTTGTAATTGTTCTTTAATAGCTCAGTGGTAGAGCGGACGACTGTTAATCGTTAGGTCGAAGGTTCAAATCCTTCTTGAAGAGTCAAAATAAAGTTTTTAAGCTCTATTTTAATTTAGTAAATTTTTTATATTTATGCCGGTAACAATCAATCAATTGTTAAATAATGTACGAAAAAAAAAGAAAATTTTAATAAAATCTCCAGCTCTTGACCAATCGCCTCAAAAAAAAGGCGTTTGTTTAAAAGTTTTTACACGAACTCCGAAAAAACCAAATTCTGCTTTAAGAAAAGTTGCTCGTTTACGATTGTCTACAAAACGTAAAATAACCGCTTATATTCCAGGAGAAGGTCATACGTTACAAGAATATTCGACTGTTTTAATGCGAGGAGGTCGAGTAAAAGATTTACCAGGAGTAAAGTATCATTTAATCAGAGGTAAGTTTGATTTTCTAGGATTAAAAAATAGAAGGCAGGCTAGGTCTAAATATGGTACTAAAAGACCAAAAAATTAAAAAATACTCTACTGATTGTGCTTTATTCATCATGAATCACTTAATTTTGCGGAATAGAGCAGTTAGGTAGCTTGTCAGGCTCATGACCTGAATGTCGTAGGTTCAAATCCTTCTTCCGCACAACTAGCTTTAAATAAATAAATAAATTCGCAGATGCCAACAAAGTCTAATACCTTGTTAATACCCTTAATCTTAAACAAATGTATTTCTCAGTTGATGAAAGATGGTAAAAAATCAAAAGCAGAAAAGATCTTAAAAAAGGTGTTCATTAAACTTTTTTTAAAAGGATTTAACCCCATCGATACATTAGTTCTAGCTATTTTAAATGTTAAGCCAGTTTTAGAGATTCGTAATGTGCGTTCACGAGGTAAATCGTTTCAAGTTCCATTTCCTTTATCACCGACGAGACAAATTGGACTTTCTCTAAAGACTATTTTACAATTCTCAAAAACAAAAAGAAAAATTGAAGACTCTTTAGTTGAAGAAATAATATCTTCTTCTTTAAATCGTAGTCAAAGTGTAAAATATGTCTTATCTGTTCATAAACTTGCTTCACAGAATCGTGTTTTCAGTCACTATCGTTGGTTCTAGATTTTTACACTTTTCAAATTAAATTTTTAAAACATTATTTTTTGTGGTTTATTAAATAGTTTTACATGTTCTCTTTCTCTTTAAATATTTTGCTTATGGTTTCTACGATCATTTTTTTACTTGGCGCTCTAGGTTTAGTGTTAAATAAGCGGAATTTATTAGTTGTTTTAATGTCAATTGAATTAATGTTAGTAGGTTTAAATTTAAACTTTATATTTTTTTCTGTATACTTAGATGATATTATAGGACAAGTTTTTGCACTTTATGTTCTAACGGTTGCAGCAGCCGAATCTGCTATTGGTTTAGCAATTTTTACAATTTATTACAAAGATAAACAAACAATTCTTTTAGAGGGTTTTGTTCGTGCTCGCGGATAGATGATACAAATTCAAACCGTATTGAACGTTGCTGATAATTCTGGTGGGAAACGTGCGCGTTGCATAAAACTTTTAAAAAAAGGGTCAAAAACTCGTTATGGGAAAATTGGTGACTTGATTGTTGTTTCTGTTCAGCAAATACGATCAAAAAATAAATTAACGTCTAAAGTTAAAAAAGGTGACGTTTTATACGGAGTTATTGTTAAGACCCGATCTAATTTTAAAAGATCGTTGGGGTTATCCTTTTTTTCAGATCAAAATTCTGTTGTTTTACTAAACAAACAGCAGAAACCTTTGGCGACCAGAGTTTTTGGTTTGATCCCTAAAGAGTTGCGAAATGGAAAATTTTCTAAAGTTGTTTCTTTATCTTCGGGAACTTTTTAAAATAAAAAATGTCTTTATATACAAAAAATTATCAAAAACACAATAAACTTAGCCGCGCGTTTTTTTATAAAAATATACATGAAACTCCGACAAAAATAGAAAACCTCACTCTTTTTTATACACTAGAAAAAAATATTTCTTTAAAGTTCTTGATTAAAGTTACTTCTTTGTTAGAGTTAATTACCGGGTATCGGGCTTACTTTATTCGTTCAAAACAAGCTTCTATTTTAGCTAAGCTAAGAAAAGGGGCTCCGATGGGTGTAAAAATAACTCTAAGAAAAAAGGCTTTGGAATCTTTTTTGTTTGTTTTTCTTTGGGAAACTTTACCAACTATTAAAAATTTTATTCTAAAAACAAAGTTCAACAAAATAAAACAGAAAAAAGTTAACTCTTTAATGTTTTTAATTCCAGATCCTTTAGTGTTTTTTGATTTAAAAAGTTTTTATTTTTATTTTAAATCTTGTTTGAATTTAAGACTATTGATTTCTTTTTCAAAAAACCTAACAAAAGAAGAAATGTTATTTCTAACATCTTTTAACTTGTTACCTTCATAATAAGTTTTAGATTAAAATTAGGGTTTGTCTTCACTTTATGTGTAGATAATAGGTTTCTTAAGTAATCCAGTATATTTATGGTCTTCAAGATGGCTATTTTCAACAAATCATAAAGATATTGGGACTTTATACTTAATTTTCGGTGCTTTCGCTGGTGTAATGGGTACTGTTTTATCCATTTTGATTCGTATGGAACTTTCGCATCCAGGAAGTCAGATCTTAGCAGGAAACTACCAGCTGTATAACGTAATTGTAACTGGTCATGCTTTCGTCATGATTTTTTTTATGGTAATGCCTGTAATGATCGGAGGATTTGGTAATTGGTTTATTCCTTTAATGATTGGGGCTCCTGATATGGCTTTTCCGAGAATGAATAACATTAGTTTTTGGCTTCTACCACCGTCTATCTTATTACTTTTAGCGTCTACGTTAGTAGAAGCTGGAGCTGGTACTGGATGGACTGTTTATCCACCATTAAGTAGTGTGCAAGCTCATTCAGGACCGTCTGTTGATTTAGCAATTTTTAGTTTACATTTAGCAGGTGCATCTTCTATTTTAGGAGCAATTAATTTTATTACAACTATTTTTAATATGCGTGCTCCAGGAATGTCTATGCATCGTTTACCCTTAATGGTGTGGGCTGTGCTAATTACAGCTTTCTTGCTTTTATTATCATTACCCGTTTTAGCAGGGGCGATTACAATGGGGCGAATAATGTGCCCATCTCTCTAACTAAGGAGTTTCATGCAACACACTTCTTCCCTGTGCACTATGCGTTGCTAAAACGAGTAGAGCTGTTAACACAGGTCCTTAAAGCTTATATGTTTAGGATAACGAACCTCCAGTACATCTGATTGGGTATCAAATGGCTACCATGTTGGCAAACAACCACATTCTAACGACAATTGTTCCCTCCGCATAATGTAGGGGACGAAAAGCATGAGTCGTGGACACTACCGCAATTACGGTTAATAAAAGATGTGAGGAAACTAAGTAAGCTATTTAATTATGTAAAAGTAATCGACGATAAGATTTGTCGGGATAAGAGAGTTGAGGAACTTATGAAAGGAAAAATTAAGCCTAATCTATACAATAGAAGGCACATTTTCTCAAAGACACTTGCTAGTAGTGGCCGACTAAATAATTCTATTTATCATTTCCAGTTTAGCTGGTGCAATCAATAAAAATAAAAAAAAATGGACATAAAATTAATTCAAAGTGGCTACGAAACGAGTAAGCCGGAACATATTATAGAGAAAGCTAATTCTCTCTATAAAAGCCTTAATAGTTTTCTGCCGTCAAAAACAGTTGATCGAGTTGTAGAAATTGTCTCAGAAGAAGGGTTAGTTCTCGTTTTAACAAAGTTGGACCTAATCCACAATTCAAAAGATCATAATATTAGAATGTTGGACATATTGGTAGATCCGAACTTTTTGTACATCGCATGGTGTAAAATAAAAGATAAAAAAGAACAATCTCCAGGTGGGGATAATGTGCCTATCCAAAATATTGGTGTGAGAACGCTCACCAATCTGAGCAAAGAATTGCGATCTCGCAAATACAAACCGAAACCAGCAAAACGTATATATATCGAGAAAGCCAATGGACAAAAACGACCTTTAGGTATACCAACCTCCAGGGACAAAATTGTTCAAATGGGATTAAAGATAATTCTTGAACCACTATTTGAGCCCCATTTCAGCACGAATTCACACGGTTTTAGACCAGGGCGAAGCTGTCACACAGCCTTAGCCCAAATTCGGCGTGAATGGAGAATGGTCAGCTACTTTATCAATTTGGACTTAGAAAATTTCTTTGATAAATTGGCGCATAAGCAAATAATTAAGGTTGTGAAACAACGCTGTAAAGATAAAGATATACTAGCAGTTATATATCGCATGCTGAAGTGTGGATACGTAAGCCTTACAAACAGTAGGGATGTAAATTTAGTATCGAGCGAAGGAATACCACAGGGATCCATAATATCGCCACTACTAGGTAACATAGTGCTGGACGAATTTGACAGGATTGTGGAAAAAACCCTAATCCCACAATTCAATAAACGAGGGAAAAATCAAGTTTCCAAAGTTTCGCCTGTTTATTATCAAGCAACATCAGTTTTTGACGCGAAGGACTATGAATTGCGAGATCAAATTAAAGAGCAAATGGGTTTAACAACACGTCAAGCACGTGAAGTCGTAAAAACGGCAAAAGTTAAAGTTGCGCAAACTAAAGGAATTGAATATTCGTTAAAAGACGAATCAACGGAACGATTATGGTATGTTCGCTACGCAGATGACTTTATATTTGGGTACACTGGACCAAAAATCAAGGCACAAATGTTAACCAGTATTATAACGCAAGAACTGAGTTATATAGGAGTCCGTGTAAACAGCTCGAAATCACAAATTGCACATCATTCGAAAGGTGTGCAATACTTGTCATATAATATTTTTGGTAACTATCGTCTTAAATCCGTCGGGAAAATTGATGATCGTGGACAAAGAACAATAAGAACTTATTTAGCGTTTTCACCACCTGTAAAAAAACTGGTGGAACGCGCCAAAGAACGTGGTTTTTTGATGCCTAACCGTAGAGGGAAAATTAATAGTAAACTTGTAGCTAGAAGATATGACAAATGGCTATTTCTTCCTCCTCAGGATATAGTCAAACGTTTCAAAAGCGTAATACAGAGTACAATTCATTACTACCAAGGCTGCCAACAACGCTCTGATTTATATGAACTGTTATGGTTATACAAAAGATCATGTGCGTTAACACTAGCTCATCATCATAAATTTAAAAGTTGGCAGAAAGCCGTTCAAAAGTACGGTAAAGACCTAACTGTAGAATACAAAGGTAAAAACGGAAAATTTCTAACAGTTGATTGTTCGATTCCAAGTTTGGCAGGTGGGGGGCGCTTCAAAACCAAAGTACATCAAAACGCATTTCCACAAACAATGGAAAAGTCGTCATCTCAGCCGGGTAGAATTGTACCAAAAACTCTTTATGAAATGCAATCCGCAAGCGAACTCATGTGTCATATTCCAAACTGCCCTAACAAAGCAGAGGCTTGGCATCATGTGAAACACCGTAAAAAATTGAAAATAACCTCTGCATCTAAACAGATGCAAGTAGCTTTATTCGCGAAACAAATTCCAGTGTGCAAAAAGCATCATGTAATGATTCATAACGGTCAATACAACGGACCAAGCTTAATCAAACTTAAAGGTTACGTGGTTGGAGATTGGGATGACATTCCGTGTTAAGACGCACACTTAAACATTCTGAAATTATAAAACGCTATTAGGTCGTTTTGGTTAAAAGCTGTGTGCCGGGAAACTCGCTTGCACAGTTTGGAGTACAGCCAAATAGCTGAAAAGCTGTTTGATCTAAGTACTATTTATTGACAGATCGAAATTTTAATACAACTTTTTTTGATCCTGCTGGTGGTGGAGATCCTGTTTTGTATCAACATTTATTTTGGTTTTTTGGTCATCCTGAAGTTTATATCTTAATTTTACCAGGGTTTGGTATGATTAGTCATATTGTATCCACGTTTTCTAGAAAAACTGTTTTTGGATTGTTAGGTATGATTTATGCCATGCTTTCTATTGGTATTTTAGGTTTTATTGTATGGGCTCATCATATGGCGCGCGTGAACGTTGCATCACGGAAAAAATCTGTTCGGTTTTATGATTTTAGGAAGGACTCACTGCTGTACATAAAGTGTATGGTAGCAAAGCAAGAGTTCAAAGGGACGAAATTCATCTGGGATCATATCCAGGGTAAGTTTTCAGCTACCGTACTGAGGATCCAACAAGTCCCCATCCTGAATAACTGCAGGGTTAAGAAAATGAAGGTTAGAATCAAGGGTTCGTGTGCGACCGTGTTAGTGTTATTTAAATCTTTCTTAAGTGTAAATAACCCGAGCATTCTATTCAATAAGGGCTTTTATACATGTGGATTGTCCATCCGAACATTGAATAGACTATTAATAAAGGTACTTTGTACTAATTATTTGAAAATGGTTACCGACCCTAAGCAGTTAAGTACTTCTCCGTCTTGTATAAGTCACGTCATGCCCACAGCCTTAACAGGTTGCGGGACAAGGAGCTCCGTAATGTTTGGACACAAGCTTAAAGCTTGTAGAATTTCAACGGGAGCAGGAAAATTCGTACGTCAGCTATCTACCTCTTGCATTGATTTGTCTGAGGATTGGCTTACCAACGAATTACGGTCGCTAGGCCGCAATTCTCGTGAAAACAATATTGCAAAAGTTAACACAAATGTTAACTCTCTTCTAAGCTCGCCAGAGTTTTGGGTTTACTGCTATGAAAGCATCAAAAGTAATCCTGGCGCATTTTCTCCAGGAGGTAGTCCTGATGGTAGCGTAAATCTCTCAATGGATGGTATTGATTTAGACTATTTTAATTTGCTAGCAAAAAATATAAAATCGGGTCGTTTTCGTTTTGGTCCTATTAGAAAAACTATCATTACCAAACCTGGTGGAGGTAGCCGTTCTTTAGGAATCGCGGACAGTCGGGATAAAATTGTACAAAAAGGAATGGCTGTGATACTTGAACAAGTTGCTGATCACCAATTTCTTGATTGCAGTTTCGGATCACGTAGAGGTAAATCTGCTCACGATGCTTTATCGTACATTCGAAGGAAGGTTCCTTCTGGAATGTGGGCCATTGAGGGTGATATCAGTAAATGTTTTGATAACTTTGATCATAAAAGGCTCGTATCTCTCATTAAAAAGAAATACGTTAATCATCAAATCTTTTTGGATCTTTTATATAAGGCATTGAAAGTAAAAATTATTTCCGTCAATGGTTCCTTTATCAATAAGATAGGAACGCCACAGGGTTCCACTGTTAGCCCAATTTTATCTAATATTTACTTACACGAGCTCGACCTGTTTATTCGCGAGAGTTCGCATTTAGCGAAATTCAAGCTGAATAAAAGGAAGACGGCCCACCCGGTTCTTAAGAACTTTTTGAAGCTCAAGAAACACGAGGAATTGAAAGCCGAAAGTGTCCGAATTTCGAAAGGGAAAAAAAAGTACTGGTGTTTCTTACACAAACTCAGAGTAGCTAAATTAAAGGAAGCTGCTAAACTTAAAATTCCTCGAACAAAAATGAAGGGCTCCAATAGGCAAATAACTTACGTTCGTTATGTAGATGATTTTATTGTTTTTGTTTGGGGTACGAAAAATGATTGTCTTGAAATTAAAAAACTAGTAGGGAATTTTCTTAAATCTCAACTTGCCCTCGATTTATCAAAGGAAAAGACAAAAATTACGCATCTTAAGAAAGAGAAAGCGAAGTTTCTTGGTTTCGAATTATGGCAATCACCTTCGACGCTTATGTCCATTAAAAAGGATGTTAATCCGGCAGATGTGATGGATAAAAAAGGCAAAAACCTGAAATATCGTGCTGCAATTACGGCAGTTCCTCGCCTCCGAATTACATTTAGCATGAACTCTGTTCTTGTTAAACTTGTAGACAAGGGGCTTGTTCGTTACAAGGCTGGTAAATTTTTCCCCACTAGTTACAAGCCGGCTTTACAGTATAATATTCCTAATATTATTTTGTACCTGAAAACAGTGTTTCGGGGCCTCGCGAATTACTACGGATACTCTCATAATTGGTACGACGCTAAAACATTGTTCAATTATTTTGGCAAATTTTGTGTTGCGATGACTATCGCTCATAAAACTAAATCGAAAGTTCCTAAGGTTTTTGCAAAATTTGGGAACAATTTAGAGGTCACTGATGAAAAGGGAAAGATTATCACTAGTTTTGGCTCGTTATCTAATGCTGCTATAAAACGTAAATTCCAAAGCGATTTTCTTAATAACGAAGTCCGGCCGAGTGTCGAAAACCTTCTCTTTAAGCATTTAAAACTAGCAAAGATCCACTTCATACATTGGCCTTGTGTTATTTGTGGAAAACCTGCGGAAATGCATCACATTAAACACGTCCGCAAGGTTTTAAAAAAGAAGAACCCAAAAGCGTTTAATGCTTATTTAGAGGCAATGAGACTTGTTAACCGCAAAACTTTACCGGTTTGCAGGGAGCATCACCTTGAAATCCACAGTGGTAAGTATGATGGTACTTCTTTAAAAAAACTTTTCAAAACCTTTGAATCTAAGGGTGTTGGTTTCAATAAGTTGAAGGCAAAATTACTTATTGATAAAGCTTCTGGTAAAACGGAAGTATAAATAAAATATTGTTTAGAATTTTCTGGAGAGCTCAATGAGGGGAAACTTTCACGTTGAGTTCGGATAGAAGTTTTGTGCCTTACTTTGTTAGGGTGCTCTACTTACTATACTATACAGTTGGAATGGATGTTGACACACGAGCTTATTTTACAGCAGCAACAATGGTGATTGCAGTTCCTACAGGCATTAAAGTGTTTAGTTGGATCGCAACTATGTGGGGAGGAAAAGTTACTTATGAGACTCCTATGTTATTTGCTTTAGGTTTTATCTTTCTTTTCACCGTAGGTGGGTTAACTGGTGTTGTATTAGCAAATTCTGGTTTAGATATCGCTTTGCATGATAGCTATTATGTAGTCGCTCATTTTCACTACGTGGGGCGGTTAAAAACTCAGATACTTTTCCTTTATGGGCGTTTATTCCCTTGGAAAACAGACATTAGTATCCCCAGTGTTGAACTTATTCTTGCTGGACTCAGATATAAGAGCTTATTTGTCTGTTTCTGTGTACATGGTTACATTAATTCTATAACAAATAAATATGGGATCGTGGAACCCCGTTGGTCTATGAAATCAACGCCAGAATCTTCGATTATTAGGAACACGTTCGCTAATTTTCGTATAAATAAGAGCTGGATAGTGCCGTTTAAGCACAGTTATAGTGACCTAAATACACGTTACAAAAGTATAAATGGGAATTTAAGACATGCCGGATTAACTAGAAGCTTTTCTAGCTCCGGTAGAAGCGAAGAGATAGTAATGGACAATCGTATCAAAAACTCTTTAATAGTTTTTGAACCAAAAGTTTGTGAAGTTCTTCAGTTGGATCCGAACTATGCTCGCTCTGTTAAAGCAGGGCTCAAGCTGTTCAATTTATTTAAAAAAAGAATCAATAAAGCTTCGAAGAAAGTTCAACGTACGTTTACTTTACATAATATAATTATGGCGTATTATAATCTTTTTTCTCTTATTGATTTTGCCAGTAGTTACACCAAAAGCGCAGGTTCTTTAAAACTGCCAGTATACCAAAATATCTGTAATCCTTGTACTTTATTAATCGCTTATTCTGGACTAAAAGGTAAAAAAGCAAGTGGAGTTGACGATATTCCAATCGAAAATGTTACTCTTGCAGCAATACTTTCTCTTAGTATAGAACTACGATCCAAAAATTACTTTCCAAATCCAACCAAAAGAATATTTATTTCTAAATCTAATGGCAAAATGAGACCCTTAGGAATTGCGTCTTCTAAGGATAAAATAGTACAACGTGCTTTATTAATCGTATTAGAACCTTTTTTTGAAAACGTTTTTCTTGATTCATCTCATGGTTTTAGAAAAAATCGTAGTTGCCACACAGCGTTGAAAGAAATTTATTACAAATGGCGTGGTATTAAGTGGTTTATAGAGTGTGATTTTATTCAATGTTTTGACAAAGTTAGTCATCCGATTTTTCTAAGTATTTTTAACGAATATGTCGATGATTATTGGACATCAAATTTGATAAACCGGTTCTTAAAGAAAGGCTACGTGCATTTTGGTAATTTATGCGATAGTCAGCTTGAACTTAAAATCGGAACACCGCAAGGTTCTATAATAAGCCCTCTTATATGTAATATTTTGTTGCATGAGCTTGATTCATTTCTTGAAAAATATTGTTTAACATTTTCCAATTTTGATTCTACTAAAAGGAAAGTTTCTAATGAGTATAATGCAACTAGAAGATATAAAAACACCTCTTGGGAAACAGTATGGGATTCTGTACGGAATTTAACGCATAAAGCTGTATCGGGTACAAAAATTAGAGCTGCGCTAAGAACTATACGCAAATTAGATGCTGCGGCTAAAGGCATCAGATACTACCAAGAAGATCCTAATATGAGAAAAGTACAATATATAAGATATGCAGATGATTTCATTATAGGTACCATTAGCGATAAAAAATTTGCTTATAAAACTTTATCTTGGATTTCTCTTGTTTCGGATAGCCTTGGAATGAAACTTAACATTGAAAAAACTAATGTTAAACATCATGAAAAAGGTACTTTGTTTTTAGGTTTTCACATATATGGTAATTATGGATTTAACGTTAAGTGGGCAAAAGAAAAATCACAACGTATAGGGGATGTTGTTCTAAAATTTGCTGTGCCCCTAGAAAGATTATTTCAACGTTTCACTGATCGAGATTTCTTTCAATTAATTAAAACTCGAAAGAGTTCTAAATATGTTGGAAGAAGACAAGATAAATGGTTATTTCTAAATACTGATTATGAAATTATTCTACGTTATAATTCAGTTATTAGAGGTATTCAATATTATTATTCTTGTTCTACTTATAGAAGCGTACTCGATAGATTTTGGCATACTATGAGAAGATCAGCTGCGCTAACGCTCGCGCATAAGCACAAAAAGCGAAGCGCTAAATGGGCTTTCTCTAAATTTGGTAATGAATTAACCGTAACTAATACAAAAAATGGAAAAACAATTAAATTATTAATGCCGAAATCTGGTGGTAAAATTAAATTTAACGAGGGACAACTCAATTATATGTTAGTTGCTCCAAAAGGAGTTTCCTTGCCTGTTACTTTAAATGCGATTTGCTCTGCAAGTGAGCTTGATTGTGCAGTTCCTAATTGTACTCTAAAAGCAAACCATTGGCATCATATCAAACACCGGAAACGCATAAAAGGAAGTAGCATTCAGAGAGCTATTTATGCTTATACTGCTAAACAAATTCCTTTATGCGTTAATCATCATAATTTAGTTCATTCTGGCAAATATGATGGCCCTTCTTTACGAAAATTACCCGGATATACACCTAGTGATTTCGATTAAGGCTGTTACTTTTATTTTTTAAGATCTGATGGAACGCGTAGTGCCGCTGAAAGGTCGCTCGCTACGTGTGGACGGCAGCTAGTTGTTATGTAATCTTACATAATGGCTTTCGAAGCCGTATTTATCTATGGGTGCTGTCTTTGCAATTTTTGCAGGTTTTTATTTTTGGATTGCAAAAATGAGTGGTTTACAGTATTCAGAAGTTTTAGGTAAAATTCACTTTTGGATTTTTTTTGTAGGAGTAAATGTTACCTTTTTTCCAATGCATTTCTTAGGTTTAGCAGGAATGCCAAGAAGAATCCCGGGAGAACAGCCCGTTCTTGCCCGTAAGAGCAACGATTATAGAAAAGACCTTGCACAAACCGGCAACCTAAATTTAAAGTTAAATTTTTTTAACTTTATTATTAGTTTCTTAAAAAAGGGTAAGTTCAATCCCTGCAAGGGTAAACCTTTTGGTCAATGTACAAAAATGGGTTATGATATGCTATATACGCGCTTTTTTGCCATTTTGTTCTCTGGGAAGCATATTGGTACTGCCGGCCAAATAGTAAATACTAAACTGCAAGTAAGCCCATGTCCAAAAGGAGGCAACTTTTTATCTAATATTGTCGGTGTAGTTAGATCACCTTACACATCTAAAACTCGGAGAACGGGTAGAGCATTCAACAAGTCAAGCACCTTCATTGAAAATAAGAGTAGATTTTATAATACTTCTACTCAAAATTTTAATTATGAAGAATTGACGAAACATGAATGCAGGAATCATTTTGAAACAGTTGAGCTTTGGCATCAAGCTTTAATTTTATTTGATAAAAAAACTCAACGATACCTCCAAGATAAAAAAAACTCTCAATCTTTTCTATCTAATATGGAGTTGATTCAAGAGGCTAATAGTTTATTGTTAAACTACTTTTGGTTGGTTTCAAAAATCATAAGAAAACATCAGGATACGCTACCTGATGAGAGAATAACATCTTTAAATATTCCTCATGAAATTAAAAGACTACAATGTTCATTTATTGAGTCTTGCGCTTTGCGCTATTATGCGGTACGAAAAATTCAAAATTCTTCTGGACCCTTCTGTGCTGGTGTAGATAATGTGGCTTTTTTAAAAATCGAAGATGAATTTCGTCGATATCGTGCAAAACAATTGACAGGAACTCGATATAAGATGTCTGGTAAAAGTGCTCGAGTAAAAAAAGATTTGCCTCAAAAAGCTATGATTACTGAGGAAGTCAAAGAAAAAATAGGAGCTTATGTAATTGAAATGAATATAAAACTAGGAATGCGGCTTTATGAAAGTTGTGACCTTAAGACGTATCATAAAAATTATAAAGGTGATACGGTAAAGCGTGTATGGATCTCAAAACCTAACAGCGTAGAGAAACGCCCTTTGGGCATCCCTACTTTACGAGACCGAGTCTTGCAAACGATTATTGATGCTGCAGTACACCCGATTATCGAATATCAAGCGGATCCTCATAGTTTTGGTTTCCGTCCTAAAAGATCCGCTCTCGATGCTATTGCTTTGCTTATAGGTCATTTAGAACAGCAAGGCAAATCAAAAGCAGGAAACACATTATTACCTGTGAAAGTCTCAAAGGCTAAGTATGATTCTTTTAGGGGTCGTCGTTTTTGTCAAAAAAGGGCTTTAAAATTTAAAAACGTAAGTAAACGTCGTCGAGAATATTTTTACAATTACTATATTTGTGGGGACAATACCTTATTAAAAGGTCAAGAAGCAGAACAGAAGTCATTTAGGTTCTCTTCAAATTATCATATTCTTAACGTAGATATACAAAAATGCTTCGATAATATTGACCATCAGGTGGCCCTCCAAAAATATCCTCTTTGTCAAAAATACCGCTTCCTTTTAAAAGCGTGGCTTAAAGCTCCTATTTATGGCACTGCCACATGGGAGCATAAAAACCCTGTAACAAAAACACCTAAAACTGGCGTTCCTCAGGGCTCTATTATTGGTCCAAGTGTGGTAAATAGTGTTCTAGATGGATTAGAGGAAATTATCCAATCGGTATATAAGCAATCTAAAGTTGCTAAATATAAAAGATCTGAAGAAGATCTTGCTGTAATTCGAAAGTATAAAAAAGACTCAAAAAAAATAGAAAAAAATGCGCCCATTCGATTTCTTTACTTACGTTATGCTGATGATATTTTAATCATAGGTAAAAATCATTCGGATACGCTCTCTAAAGTGATAAATGTTTTAAAAAGTGAATTAAAAACGAAGGGATTAGACATAAAAGACAAAGCTAATTCTAGTCTTTGGTTTAAACCTGGCACATCTTTTGACTATTTAGGCTTCCGTTTTCTATATACGAATTCTAAGAGTGAAAAACTAAACAAAGGAAAATATACGGCAAATAAATATGTAGACCCATACAGTACAATTCGGGGTAGGACTTCTGCCAGAGACCGGAGTGGATTACTTGTTCTTGTCTGCCCTAAATCTTTCAAAGGATGTCGTGACAAAATTCGAAATATTCTAGCTCGTTCGAATTCAACATTATCTGTTCATGAGCTTATAAAACGTTATAACATAAGCCTTCGTGGTATAATGAATTATTTCGGAATTACTCGAACAACGCGTACTCAATTGCGTTACCTAGATTACTTAGGATACCGTTGGTTTCGCCGTTTGTTACTTCAAAAGTTTTCTTCTACTCCTGGTTTACATGGAAAAACTACCAAATTATATTACACTGACGACTGGCGAGTGAAGTTTAATAGAGAGGCACAAATCAAAACGGATGATTTGAAGTCATTTGCTAACTTACCCTTTGCTAGTACTCGTTCGAATTATGACAAATTAAGCTCAAACATCTATCTTGATCAATTAAAATTCGATAACTATAAAGCGAAAGCTATAAAACGCCAAAGTCAACAGAAGTTACTTCAAAGATAGGAGCGCTCTAGAAGTGAATATCGGCAGCTATTGCCAACTTCTCAACAATATAAATGCACAATTTGTGAAAACCTGCTTACGAAAAGTTCCATTGCTTTATTGTACATAAAGAATGTAATCGTGCGAAAGGTAAAAAGCAAGTACGTTTGGCAAACAAAAATCGCGAAATAATCAAGACAGTATGCCCGAAACCTTTATATGATAATTATCTTAAATCTTCTAAGGGTTTAACGGCACGAGCACGAAGTCCATATAATTTGAGTTTTAGTCAAAAAAATGTAATATGGAACAAACGTGAAACTTACCATATTCTCAAAAACAAAAATTCTCAAGATTCCTGGGAGCCGTATCCACAGTAATGGGTTCATACGGTTCTGGGCACGGATGTCATTTTATGGTGTCTAGTTGCACTATTACCCAACAGCTTACGCTGGATGGAATTTAATAGCATCTTTTGGTTCTTATTTATCTGCGATTTCAAGTGTTTTCTTTTTTTATGTTGTGTATCATACTTTAGTTCATGGTGAGCCAGTAAATAAGAAGAAAAAAATTTGGTCTTAATTTTAAAAGGTGCTAAATTGTTCTTTTAATTGCCAAGGAAATAATCAAGAGTTTAAAACCAAAAAGTCTATTCGTTCTGCTTTTTAAGGATTGACTTTAATTTAAAGGGCTTCGCGTTTTTACTGTACAAATTATTTAGTTTTGGAGTATTTAAAAAAATTAATATTATATTCTTTGTATTTGTCATAAAGTATGGATTCTTAAAGCTTTTTAGCGCAATCTTTATTTCACTATTATTTTCGAACAAACTAGCCTCCGTTATTTTATATAAAAAAGTTGTTGGTTGTTTAAAAATTCTGTTTTTAGACTTTGCAGATTTAATTATCTTTTTATGATTAATCTTTTTAATTTTGTTTTTCAATAAGTCCGCAATAAACTGGATTAATTAAAGTTTTTTTCGCTGTTCTATGTTTTAAAATTGATTGAAGGGTCAATAAAAGATTAAAAAAAATGATTACGTTGAATCTTAATAATTTTATGTTTATGGGATTTTTTACCAGTTAAAAATTAAAAGCAGTTAAGTTCTAAATTAGAATCTTTTGTTTTTTGGTTTGTAAAGCCCTAAAAGTTACTTCCGTTTTTTAGGTATTAGAAGAGAGAAGAATCTTTTTAAGGTTTTTTCTTTAATCGTGTGCCATGTTTTAAAAAAATATTTACCCTATCTTTTTTTATTATTTAATGATTAAAAACTAGTAAATCCAGTTTTTTTACGACTTTTATTAAAGTATCCCCCGAAACCATTTTAATGAAAAACACAATAATATTTTTTTCTATTGCGCTTTTAATCACGGAGAGAAATACTATGGGTAAATTGGTGGATTTTAGTTTTCTAAAAAACAAAGTTTTTTGAATAGGAATCAAAAATGCCTATTAAATTAAGCGTCATCGCTTAAAAAATTAAAGATTAGTTTTAAGAGCCTGTAGCTCAGTTGGTTAGAGCGTACGCCTGATAAGCGTAAGGTCAGTAGTTCAAATCTACTTAGGCTTTTGTTGTTAGTGTAGGCTTTAAACTTTTGGGCTTATCGTCCTTTAATCTTACATTAGGCTTTTTGACCAAACTTTTAGCAGTATGGGGGTTTGAAAAAGTTTAGTTTCTACAATATTCTTTGGTTGAATGGCAGCAACTCTAATCCGCGTGTTTTATATAAGACTCCTTGCAAGTAAACAGGTTTAAAAACATTGTAGGTTATAAATGTAAAGAGAGTTGGGCAAATTTACATTATAGGAAAAGCAATAAGTGGATGCCTTGGCACCAAAAAATAGACGTTTTTCGAAAAGTAATGTTTTTCATATAAAATGTATTTAAAACATTGCACTCTAAAAAAGAAAACTTTTGTTTTAAAAATAAGAAAAAAAGAGTGAACTGAAACATCTAAGTAACTCTTGAAAAAATCAAACGAGATTCCGTTAGTAGTGGCGAGCAAACACAGAGTAGACTTATATATTTGAGACTTAGAAAATTAATGTCAAAGAAGGTTTTAACCCTGTAAAAGTTAAAAATATATTCATTTTGTAGTAAAACAGTTCACTTCTGTTTGAATATTGGGGAACCACCCTCAATTCTAAAAGTTTTTGGTGACCGATAGTAAAAAAGTACCGTAAGGGAATGGTGAAAAAATCTCTTTTAGAGATGAAAATATCTGAAACTTATTGTTAACAAACTGTTGAAGTTTATTAAAATAAACAACAACTTACCTTTTGCATAATGGGCCAGTGACTTTATTAAAATGGCAAGCTTAAATTGTTAAATGGAAGCGTAGAGAAATCAAATACAAATAATGTTGTGAGTCATTTTAATAAGACCCGAAACAAAGTGATCTAACCATGAACAGGTTGAAAATATTACAGTAATGTAGATTGGAGGACCGAACTCGTGTATGTAGAAAAATGCTGAGATGATTTGTGGTTAGGGGTGAAAGGCCAATCAAACTTTGAGATAGCTGGTTTTCCGCGAAATCTATTTAAGTAGAGCGTTTTTTTGTTTTTAATGGGGTAGAGCTCTCGATAAGCTAGGGGGATTTAAATCTTACCAAACTTAATGAAACTACGAATACGTTATTTAAACATTAAAGCAGACAGATATTGGATGCTAAGGTCCTTTATCAAAAGGGAAACAGCCCAGATTAATTATTAAGGTCTTTAATAAATGTTTAAGTGAAGAATGCGGTAATTAAACAAAAACAACAATTAGGTAGGCTTGGAAGCAGCCATCTTTTCAAGAAAGCGTAACAGCTCCTTTGTCATAGTTTTTTTCTGCTGAAGATGTATAGAGCCTAAAACATTAACCGAAATAGTAAATCAGAAATGATGGTAGCGGAACGTTTTGTATTTTTATGAAGAAATGCTGTAAAGTTTTTTGGAAAAATCAAAAGTGAGTATACTGGCATGAGTAACGATAAATGCCGTAAAAAACGGCATCGCTGTAAGTTCAAGGGTTTTGAAGCAAGGTTAATCCTCTTCAAATAAAATTTATGATTTTTATAATAAGACGGCCCCTAAGATAATAAACCAATGTTTATGTTAATGGGTAATTTCAATATCTTTCTTAAATAAGTGACGAAAATTAAAGTTTATATTTATAGTATATAAATGTTTATTAAATTTTCCAAGAAAAAGCAAAAACAAAAACCGTACTTTAATCCGACACAGGTGAACAGGTTGAGCAAACTAAGGCGTTGAGAGAACTTTGTTGAAGGAACTCGGCAAAATAACCCCGTAACTTCGGGAGAAGGGGTGACGTTTTAAGAGAAATCTTAGAAGGTTGGCACAAAAATGGGGGTAGCAACTGTTTAATAAAAACACAGGTCTCTGCTAATTTGTAAAAAGATGTATAGGGGCTGACACCTTCCCGGTGCTGTAAAGTAAAAAAATTATTGTTTTGGCTTTAATTTTAAACTCCAGTAAACGGAGGTCCTAACTCTGAGGATCCAAAGGTAGCGAAATTCCTTGTCGGGTAAGTTCCGACCTGCATGAAAGGTGTAATGACTTCCCCACTGTCTCCAACAAAGACTCAGTGAAATTGAAATACCCGTGAAGATGCGGTTTTTTTACAGCTAGACGGAAAGACCCCGTGCACTTTTACTCTAAACATAAATTGTAAAAAGAATATTTTTGTGTAGGATAGGTGGAAGCTGTTTGAAATCTTTATTTCGGTAAACTGTTTAGGCGTCCTTGAAATACCACCCTTTTATATTCTATTTACTCACTTTGTAAAAAGGACCTTTTATGTCTGGGAGTTTAGCTGGGGCGGTTACCTCCTAAAAAGTAACGGAGGTGTACAAAGGTAAATTCAAACAATTCTCATTGTTGTAGAGCATAATGGTATATGTTTACCTGACTGTAAGATTGATGAATCGAACAGAGATGAAAGTCGGTCATAGTGATCCGGTGATTCTTCGTGGAAAGATCATCGCTCAACAAATAAAAAGTACGCCGGGGATAACAGGCTGATGCCTCTCTAGAGCTCTTATCGACAGAGGCGTTTGGCACCTCGATGTCGGCTCATCACATCCTGAAGCTGAAGAAGGTTTCAAGGGTTTGGCTGTTCGCCAAGTAAAGTGGTACGCGAGCTGGGTTTAGAACGTCGTGAGACAGTTTGGTCCCTATCTACTGTAAGCATAAAAAAATTGAAGAGATTGTTTTCTAGTACGAGAGGACCGAAAAACGCAAACCTCTGGTGTGTCGGTTGTTTTTTAAGTATTGCCGAGTAGCTAAGTTTGTTTTAGATAATCACTGAAAGCATCTAAGTGAGAAACTGACTCTAAGATAAATTTTTTATAAACCGGAATAGATAATTCCATTAGATAGAACTTACATTTAACATTGGTAATAATTAAGTGTAAAATTACTAAATGTTTAAAAACATGTTATATATTTCATCAATTTGTTCATTTAATAAAAATAAACAAATTTAAGTAACAACTTCATAAAATAATTTAAATTTTAATCAAAATGTTCCGTCTACTTTACGTTTACATCCTCCCTTCTTCTGTTGTAATCTTCAGATTATTGTGTTCTAAATTAAATAAAAAATATAAAAACCTAAAATATGAGTTTAAAAAAAAAGAATTTAAAAAAAAAACTTAAAAACTTTACGCTAAATTTTGGCCCTCAACACCCAGCAGCTCATGGTGTCTTACGTTTAATTTTGGAATTAGATGGTGAAATTGTTGAACGTGCTGAGCCGCATATTGGTTTATTGCATCGCGGAACTGAAAAACTTATAGAACATAAAACTTACTTACAAGCGTTACCGTATTTTGATAGACTAGATTACGTTTCAATGATGGCACAAGAACATACGTATTCTTTAGCTGTTGAAGAATTGTTGGGTGTTTCTGTTCCATTACGTGCTCAATACATTAGAGTGTTGTTTTTAGAAATAACACGCATTTTAAATCATTTATTGGCCGTTGGGTGTCATGCTATGGATGTTGGAGCTATGACTCCTTTTTTGTGGGCTTTTGAAGAACGTGAAAAATTAATGGAATTCTATGAGCGTGTTTCCGGAGCTCGAATGCACTCTGCGTACGTACGACCTGGAGGGGTTTCACAGGATGTTCCAGTAGGTCTTTTAGATGATATTTATATTTTTGCGGAACAATTTACCACTCGTGTTGATGAGATGGAAGAAATGCTAACTAGTAATAGAATTTGGAAACAACGTTTAATGCATGTCGGAGTCGTTACTTCTAAAGAAGCTTTAGATTGGGGGTTTAGCGGTGTTTTATTGCGTGGCTCTGGTTTAAATTGGGATTTGCGAAAGCAGCAACCTTATGAAGTTTATAAAAAAATAAATTTTAATGTTTTTACCGGCACACAGGGAGATTGTTATGATCGGTATTTAATACGTATTGCTGAGATGCGTGAATCACTATCGATTATTTTACAATGTTTAAACGCCATGCCAAAAGGTCCTATTAAAGTTGATGATAGAAAAGTTACTCCGCCATCTAGAAACGATGTAAAACATTCTATGGAATCGCTAATTCATCATTTTAAATATTTTACAGAAGGTGTTTGTGTTCCACGTGGTGAAACATACACGGCAACGGAGGCTCCAAAAGGTGAGTTTGGGGTATATTTGATTTCAAATGGAACAAATAAACCTTACAGATGCAAAATTAAAGCTCCAGGATTTGGTCATTTACAAGGATTGGATATGATGAGTAAAGGGCATATGGTAGCCGATGTTGTAACAATTATTGGAACTCAAGATATTGTTTTTGGAGAAGTTGATCGTTAGTATAAATGAATTTACGTTACTTGATTAACAGTGACGGAGCTCTTCTTAAAAAACCTCTGTCTAATAAATCTATTTTTGTTTTAAAACTGGATCTATTGAGTAATATTTTATGGAAACCTAAGAAAGGGTCCGAAACTAACAAAATTAAAAAACTTGAATTATTTAAAACTCGTTTTTTAAAAAGTTAAAAAATGCTTGAGGAAGTAGCTCATTTGGTTAGAGTATTGACCTGTCACGTCAAAAGTAGCGGGTTCGAGTCCCGTCTTTCTCGAAACAAAACGATTGCCGATTAAACACGTAAAGTTTTTTGACTCCACTATTAAGTGAGGTAGGTTTGTTTTCGTTTTAATTTCTTGTGTATGGCTATACTCTAAAAACAAAGCCACGCAATTCCAAAAGCTTTCATAGTTCTTTTAATTAAAAATGTCGTCTGTAATCTATACACTTTTACTTTTTTTACTTTTTTTTGGGTTTTTCGTAATTAGTTCACGAAATCCTATTCACTCTGTGTTGTCTTTAATTTCGGTTTTTTTATTATCGGCAATTTTGTTGATATGTTTAGAAGTTGAATTTTTAGCTTTTTCTTTTGTAATTGTTTATGTAGGCGCAATTGCAATTCTTTTTTTATTTGTTGTCATGATGTTGGATATAAAAATAGGAGATAGTTCATTAGATCTTTTAAAATATGGTCCTTTAAGCTATTGTTTAGGCTTCGCATTTGTACTAGAAATCATATTACCGTTTTCTAATTTAACTAAAACTGAATACTTTCATTTGTTTTCAGATTATTCTTCGTTAAATTGGTTTGCAGAAATACATACTCTATCAAATATTCAATCAATTGGTCAAATTTTATATACTTATTACTTTGTATTTTTTTTGATAAGCGGTTTAATTTTGTTTGTTGCTGCTTTAGGTGCTTTGAGTTTAACAGTTGTTTTAAATCGATATAACAAAAAACAAAATGTTTTAAAATAAATAAATTATGAAGAATTTAGAAATACAACATCAAAGAAATATTATTTTCTATCTTAAAAATCTTTTACCAATACTATTGTCTTGTGGTTATTGCAAACAAACTTTAGTAATCACTGTAAAACCCGAAAATTTGTTCTTTGTTTTAAAGTTTTTGAAATTACATTCTAATACTCAATACGCTTTATTGACATCTATTTCGGGTGTAGATTATCCTTATCGAAAAAAACGATTTGAAATTTGTTACGAGTTGTTAAGTTTACGCTTTAATACTCGAATTCGTTTAAAAACGTTTGTTGACGAAATTACATCCTTAAAAAGTGCCGCTTTTGTTTTTCCAGGGGCTACCTGGTGGGAACGCGAAATCTGGGATCTTTTTGGTGTTTTTTTTGAGCAAAATGATGATATTAAACGTATTTTAACCGATTATGGTTTTGAAGGTCATCCCCTGCGAAAAGATTTTCCTTTAAGTGGTTACGTAGAATCACGTTATGATGACACTCTAAAACGTGTTGTTTGCGAACCTCTAGAGCATGCGCAAGAATTTCGTAACTTTGATTTTAGTTCAGGCTGGTCGTTACAAAATACAAATAGATAAGATACAAACCAATAGAATAACAATTAAAAGCCGTTAAGTTCTGAATTGGAATTTTTTATTTTTTGACAAACGTTTTAGAAGACCGATGCTCTATCCAGTTGAGCTAAGAATTTTTTATACTGGAAAGTAATAAATTTTATTAAAAAAATTAAAGATCCTATAGAAAACTCTAAGACAAAACCTGCAGTTAATCACACCCTATCCTTTTTGGTGGGTTTTTAATGATTGTATTTATAGAAATTGGTATAGTTTTACGGACAGGGGTGAGGAATTTTCCAACAAATGTGACCCCCCCCGAACACTTAAAAAAGGTAAGGAAAACGTTGGAGCATCTGAAGAAAGTAAAGACAAGGTCAAAGACCTTAAAGAATTTAAATGGAGGTGGCTGATTAAAAAGCAAATGCTATTGTTGAAACTCTTTGTAAAGAGCGGGGTAGTTCTTAGTAGTGTTGATATGTTGTTTGTTTCTAAGGGCATAACTGTGCTATATAATATATATTACCTTTTAGTTAAGTGAGAGGAATGAAAAAGTTTTTTGACAACGAAATATTAAAAGCAGTTGAATTTCAATTTGTGCTAATTAAAAGTTAATATGAGTGGGCATTTTCGTTGGAATAAAGATTATGTGTTAGCAATCGTTGATAATCATATTATTGATTATCCAACTCCAATTAATTTAAGTTATGCGTGGAGTTTTGGCGCATTAGCAGGAATTTGTTTAGTTATTCAGATTATCACTGGTATTTTTTTAGCCATGCATTATACGCCACACATTGATCTAGCTTTTGCTAGTGTTGAGCATATTATGCGAGATGTTAATAGTGGGTGGTTAATTCGTTATATGCACGCTAATGGAGCTTCCATGTTTTTTATTGTGGTTTATAGTCATATTTTTAGAGGACTTTATTATGGTTCATATATGACACCAAGAGAGCATTTATGGTGTTCTGGTGTCATTATTTTTCTTCTAATGATGGCTACTGCTTTTATGGGTTATGTTTTGCCGTGGGGCCAAATGAGTTTTTGGGGAGCTACTGTAATTACAAATTTATTTTCAGCGATTCCTATAATTGGTCCTTCAATTGTAGATTGGTTATGGGGTGGCTTTTGTGTTGACAATGCCACTTTAAACAGATTTTTTAGTTTACATTTTGTTATGCCTTTCGTTATTGCTGGATTAGTTGTTGTTCATTTAGCTTTGTTACATAGAGATGGATCAAATAACCCACTAGGTATCGACAGTAGTCAAGATAAAATTTCATTTTATCCTTATTTTTATGTAAAAGATTTATTTTCATTTATGGTTTTTGTTTGTTTCTTTTCAGTAATTTTATTTTATTACCCAAATACTTTAGGGCATCCTGATAATTATATACCAGCAAATCCAATGTCGACTCCTGCACATATTGTGCCTGAATGGTACTTTTTACGTGCGCCATTTAATGGACACGTTGCTAGCTGAATTAACCGAACAGCCGAACCTGCTCTACCGGTTCGTAAAACACGCAGCTTATCCGAGCCTAGTAATAGGCCTTCCGTTCGAAAGAATAGGGGAGTGCAGCATGCTGCGAAAGAGGTGAACTGGGCTTGCCAACAAGCCCTAGGAAGCGCCTCGAGTTATTGTAGATACGCATATTCACAAAAAGATTGGTGGGAAAACGTACCGTCCTATGAGGGTTGGACTACAACTCGTACAACGGCATCAGAAGGTCCTGGTAAAATACCTCCTAAAAGAGCTGCTGTTGCGCCGCCTACAAATAGTAGGAAAAATCTCTATGCTAAGTCTACGGAAGTCTCTTTGAGGCTTCTAGGTGGCAATATGTTTCAGAACTTGGGATCGCCTAAGGGAAGCAATTCCTATGGTGACAGAGTCCTCGTAGTAGTTAGAAATATGTCTAGCGAAGGGGGGCAGCCGAAAACGATCAAAAAAGAAGATATAGCTGCGATAAGCGGTTTGACTCGTCTTAAGGTAATAGCGGACGGTGAAAATGACACCGTTCAAAACGTATATCAAATAGTATACGATGTTGAAGTACTAAAAACGAGTTATAATAAACTGAAGTCAAGGCCGTCCTCGATGACACCTGGAATCGATGGCAACGATCTAAACACTTTAGGAATAAACGAAAAATATTTTAACGAGTTATCAAATAAGCTACGGACAGAACAGTACCGTCCAACGCCCGTAAAAAGGGTGTTGATACCAAAACCCGAGAATAAAACACGTCCATTGGGGATTCCGTCTATAGAGGATAGAATCGTACAACAAAGCTTATTATATCTTTTAGAAGCAGTCTTTGAAAAAACCTTTAGCGAAAAAAGTCATGGTTTTCGACCGAAAAGAGGGGCACACACAGCTTGTAAAAACATCCGGCAATGGCGGGGCGTAAGTTGGTTTATTGAAGGAGATATTGTGAGTTACTTTGATAGAATAAACCATAAAAAATTAATGGAACTCGTAAGCAAAAGAATTCAAGAGCAACAAGTCATTGATTTGCTATGGAAATTCCTACGAGCTGGAGTTGTCACCGACGGGAAATACAAAAGAACTACTATGGGGGTACCACAAGGTGCTGTTATCAGCCCTATCTTGAGTAATATCTACCTACATGAGCTAGACCTCTACGTAGAAACCTTGCGAAAAAAATTTGACACAAAAAAGACTAGTGAACCAAACCCCGCTTACAGAAAAGCAAAATCGCTTCTCCGATCAAAAAAGGGAAAGGAAAAAAAGGAAGGTTACAAACAGCTCCGAAAACTAAAATCTACAATCCGAGTAGGCATGAGATTGTACTACGTTAGGTACGCAGACGATTGGCTTATAGGAATCTGGGGAAAGCGGGAAGATGCTGTAAAAGTAAAAAATAAAATTGAAAACTTCCTTAAAGAAAAACTAGAATTAGAAATGTCATTAGAAAAAACGAAGATTACACACGCGGGGAAAAAAAAGGCATTCTTCTTAGGATACGATATCTATTCACCAACACCGAAAGAATTATTTTTTGAAAAAGGCAAAACTAGTAAGGTAAAGAAAAGAGCCTCACATGTAAGTATATACATCGATGCTCCATATCACCGTATCAAAGAACGCATGATCGAAGAAAAAATTCTAGAAGTGAAAAACGGGAAATGGCTTATAAACGCGGTAACACACTGGATTAATTACAATCATGCTGAAATTTTATATCGGTATAATTGGATTATAAGAGGCTATTTAAACTACTACTCACACGTGAACAATTTATATATATTCCATAAAATCATTAACTTGATTTTACTACATTCGTGTGCGCTTACACTGGGCAGAAAATTAAAATTGAGAAGTCGAAAAAAAGTATTCAGACAGTTTGGAAAAACCCTTAAAGATCCAAAAAGTAACTTAACGTTAAGTATACCTTCAAACTATCAAAGCAATACTAAAGACTACAAAATAGACCATAAAAAAGATCCGTTAAAAGTTTTAAAATGGTCAGTACGAACTCAACACTTATTGGAAGGCACTTGCGTTGGCTGCGGAGCGACTACGAATATTGAAATTCACCACGTAAAAAAACTGGCTAATATAAAACGCGACAAAGGCGGCATCCAAAGAATAATGGCAACATTAGGAAGGAAGCAAGTGCCTGTTTGCGCCAAATGCCACAAAGATATACATACTGGTAAATATGATAAAGAGAACTCTCCACGCAAAAAAAGTAAATAACAATTCTTTGTGTGCGCAAGTTTGTTCAAATAATTATACGTGCCAGGAAAAGCTAATGTTTTCGGGGGAGAGCCGTATGCAGTGAAAGCTGCACGTACTGGTTCGGAGGGGAGTTATTGGTTAGCCTACACTTTTTAATAATATTTATTATTATAAGAGGGCCCTGGTTTCTTACCCTATCTTTTTATGCCATTTTAAGATCTATTCCTGATAAATTAGGGGGGGTAGCCGCAATGGGAGGTGCTATTATTATTTTACTATTTTTACCTTTTATTAATACTTCTGAAATTAGAAGTTCGACTTTTAGACCAATTTATAGAAAAGTCTTCTGGTTTTTATTTGCAGATTTTTTACTGCTAGGATGGATTGGTCAAGAAGTTGTTGAACAACCTTATGTCTTGATTGGCCAATTAGGCACCGCTTTTTACTTTATTTACTTTTTAGTCCTTATTCCTTTAATTGGGGTTTTAGAAAGTCAGTTAATAAAAACAAAATAATAATTAAAGATGTTTAATGCGAATATATATTAGTGGTAAATTATCTGTCTTCCAAACAGGGGATATGGGTTCGATTCCCTTTATTCGCCTTATTTTAAGCTCTTACAATACAAAGAAGATTGATATCGAAAAAATAACTGTAAAAAAGATGGGCCGACGGATTTCCTGGTAAGCTGTTAAAAGATCATTATAAAAAACAAAGAGGTATTTTTACAAAAAAAAGGAGCACACGCCATTTTTGAATTATCTAAAAAACCATAAGAATAAAAAATAAATTTTAGTTAAAATATAGAAGAAAAGGCTTATTGGCGAAAATGTTGGTTTTGAAAATTCGTAGAGAAAAAACGTTATTAAAATACCTTCCTGATAAAAGGTAATCCTATCATTAATGGCTAATTAAACCCCCCGCTTTTAATTACCAAACCTTTGTCACTACCGTAGGCTTTTGAAGATCAGTGTCAATTAGACTTCCTTTTTTTTAGTGATAAAAGAAAGCAGTTGCATGGTATTAGCATTTTGTAGACTTTGTGTGGTTATTTTTATTCGTTCCCATTTATTGGTGGGGCTCTCAAAGCGCGCGTAGAGAATACATTACGGAACTAATGATGAAGAGTCTTAGACTTAATTATTTGAAAAGCATTAACGTCCGCAAGTGTTTTGTGGTTCCGTCGTCTCGTAGAAACTACGTTATGCCGAGTGTCTCAATAGGTGTTTGGACGGGGTTATACATATGACTTAACGTCATTTTTTTCTGTTAATTAAGACTCCAGCCTTGTACTACTTAAGATGATACCAATTCGTTGCTTGTTTTACTTAACCTAGTGGTCGAAATTAAAGTAGATATGGCGCTAGATAAAACCACAATTTGGTTAAACCTGAGTAAAAAAGTAGCGAAAAAATAAAAAATTGAATTTATTAAAATTTATTTTTTTTATTTAGTAATAGAAGGAAAGAACTTTTTCCCACTTTAAAATTGAGAAGCCGTATGTGGTGAAAGCCGCACGTACGGTTTTGGAGAGAGTTTGGCGGTTGTAAAACAGTCTTTCGATTCTACCTATCTACTGTAAGCCTAAAAAAATTGAAGAGATGGTTTTCTAGTACGAGAGGACCGAAAAACGCAAATCTCTAGTGTGTTGGTTGTTTTTTAAGTATTGCCGAGTAGCTAAGTTTGTTTTAGATAATCACTGAAAGCATCTAAGTGAGAAACTGACTCTAAGATCAATTTTTTATAAACTGGAGTAGATAATTCCATTAGATAGAACGTACGTTTAACATTGGTAATAATTAACTGTAAAATTACTAAATGTTTAAAAACATATTATACATTTCATCAATTTGTTCATTTATTGAAAATAAACAAATTTACTTAACAACTTCATAAAATAATTTAAATTTTAATCAAAATGTTCCGTCTACTTTACGTTTATATCCATCCAACTTCTCCTCTAAATCAACGTATAAATCTATCTTATACCATTCTTTTAAAATAAAAAACCATAATCTAGAGAATATGAATCTTAAAAAAAAGATGTTACTCCTGAAAGAAAAACTCCTTTCAGTAAAAATATTTATGATTTTACAAATCTTACCGTATAAAAGTATATTTTATACGGTAATGGTTTGTTTATCTATTCTCTTTTTTTACTTTGACGTACTGCGAGTTTCGTGGACGTGCTTAGTAATAATCTTTCTCTTCGAAAAGGAAGTCAATGTGCCTTTTCAACAGTATCTGGGCATTTTAGAAAAAGATCGGAAAACCGTGAAAAAGCATTGGGAAACAAATTTCCATGACTTAACCGTAATCTTACGGGTTAATTATGTGGCCATTTGTTTCTTAGTAGCTTATATATTTACACGGCCTCCACTAATTGGCAGTTTAGAATATTCTCTGTGTCTGGGTTTTCTTACTCTTAGTTATACCAAACCTCTGTCAGTGTGATTATAATTCATTTTTATAATTTACCTGTGAATAAGGTTTGGACAATGACTGCCGGCCAGCTTATAAAAAACGTTGCAATTAGTATTGTGGTAGCGCATGGAATTGCATACTGGTCAATAGTAGAGCCACCGTGGGCGATGAATTATCTAAATATTAATTCTCCGGCTGGTTTGGGTTGTGGCTGGAACAATGGGCTTGCGTATTTGATGAAGCACATTTTAAGCGCTGGACTGGGGGCTGATTTGGATCTTTCTACCATTGTAGATAAGGATCATATGTTATGTACTAAAAAAGTGCAAGCATTGGCCTTATTACATGAGGAAAGGATACGTGCTGCCGTGCCGGCTGTGTACCTTCCTCATATTGGACTGGATACCAAGGGTGAGGCAGCTACTGTTATGGGAAACGTCACATTAACCTTCCCTGGGAGACAATTCTAAGGGAAAAACATTTTTCCCTGCTTTAAACTGGAGAGTCGTATGGCGTGAAAGCGTTACGTACGATTTGAGGGAGCATTTTGAAAGTTACGAAAGCCAATGTCTTTTTATGCTTTATGAGTTGGTTAATTTACTTATTCTTAATGAAAAAAGAAGAGAAGTTGCAGAGCTTTTCACTTTGTATCCCACCGCGAATATATATTAGTGGTAAATTATCTGCCTTCCAAGCAGAAGATAAGAGTTCGATTCTCTTTATTCGCTTTATTTCAACTTAATGTTTAAATTTAAACAAATATTTTGAGTTTGATCCTGGCTCAGAGTGAACGCTAGTAGTGTGCTTTATACATGCGAGTTGAATGAATACATAGCGGACGGGTGAGTAACATACAAGAAATTGCCCTTTAGTTCAGAATTTAAATGCTGAATAATCAAAAATTAATATTGCTAAAGGAGATGCTTGTAAAAGATTAGGTATTGGGTAGGGTAAACATCTATCTAGCCGACGATCTTTAGTTGATTTGTAAGAATGATCAACCACATTGGGACTGAGACAAGGCCCAAGCTTCTTTTTGAAGCCAGCAGTAAGGAATATTGGACAATGAGCGAAAGCTTGATCCAGCAACACTACGTGAGGGATGACAGCTTATTCTGGTTGTAAACCTCTTTTATTAGAAAGGATAATGACCAATCTAAAAAAAAAGTTCCGGCTAACTTCGTGCCAGCAGCCGCGGTAATACGAAGGGGGCAAGCGTTATTCGATGTAATTTGGTGTAAAGGGTCCGTAGGCTGTATTAAGGTTGTTTAAAATGAAATTGGGAGACTCAATCTCTTTTAAAAAATTTAAAAACGCTTTTACTTGAGTATAAAAAAAGATTTTAGAATTCTAGAGGTAGAAATAAAATTCGAAGAGCTCTAGAGGAAGATCAAAGGCGAAAGCAAAAATCTAGTTTATTTTTACTGACGTTGAGGGACGAAAGAATAGGTAGCAAACAGGATTAGAGACCCTGGTAGTCTATTCCGTAAACGATGAATGTTCGTTTTTAGAATTTTCATTTTAGAAGCCAAGCTAACGCGTTAAACATTCCACCTGAAGAGTATAGTCGCAAGGCTGGAACTCAAAGGAATTGACGGGGGCCTATACAAGTGGTGGAGCATGTGGTTTAATGCGATAATACGCGCGAAACCTTACCAGCTTTTGGTTTTTTATTAAATTTACTATATTATAGTTTATTTTAAATTTAATATCAACAGGTGTTGCATGGCTGTCGTCAGCTCGTGTTGTGAAATGTTTGGTTAAGTCCTTTAACGAGCGCAACTCTTATTTTTAGTTGCTACTTTTGAGCACTCTAAAAAGATATTTATGATGAGTAAATGGAAGAAGAATTACGTCAAGTCCTCATGGCCCTTATAAGCTGGGCTACACACGTGCTACAATGATAATTACAAAACGTAGCAATAATGCAAATTGGAGCAAATCGTAAAAAATTATCTTAGTTCGAATTGTTGACTGCAACTCGTCAACATGAAGTTGGAATCACTAGTAATCGTAAATCAGCATGTTACGGTGAATTTGTACCTAGGCCTTGCACACACCGCCCGTCACATGCCGGAAGTTAGTTTTACTTTAAAAAACTTTAAATAATTTATAAAATTTATTTTGTTTTGATAAAATTTGTTTTGTAGAGGTTTAGTTTTCACAGAGAGATCAATAACTGGGATGAAGTCGTAACAAGGTAGGCGTACGGGAACGTGCGGCTGGAATTAAAATTTATTTTACTAGAAAGAAAAAATAAAGAGGTATTTTTACAAATAAAGATATAGATACAATACGAATAACTGGGAATTAATACTTTAAGTATTATCATCATTTGGTTTTGGAATACAATTGTTTGAAGCAAATGCATGGTATTGGCATTATGTAGACGCTGTGCGGTTAATTTCATTCGTTATTAGCTATTGATTGGGGTTTTAAAGGGCGCGTAGAGAATACGTTACCGAACTAATGATGAAAAGTATTAGCGTCCGCAAGTATTTTGTGGTTCCGTCGTCTCGTAGAAACTACGTTATACCGAGTGCCTTAATAGGTGCTTGGACGAGGTTATACGTATGACTTAACGTCATTTTTTTCTGTTAATTAAGACTCCAGCCTTGTACTACTTAAGATGATACGAATACGTTGCTTCATTTCTAACAGCTACACAAAGCTTATGTTTCAATAACGAAAAATTCATAAATTAAAAATAGCTTCGTGAATTTAAAAGACTTTCCTGAAACTATACCAAATTCATGAAGAAATGTCAAAACAAGCCTAAATACTGTTCGCGGGAATCAAGGTTTGGGTAGTAACGCATGCTATTTTTGAATTATCTAAAAAACCATAAGAATAGAAAAATAAATTTTAGTTAAAATATAGAAAAAAGCTTATTGGCGAAAATGTTGGTTTTGAAAATTCGTAGAGAAAAAACGTTATTAAAATACCTTCCTAATAAAAGGTAATCCTATCGTTAATGGCTAATTAACCCCCCGCTTTTAATTATCAAACCTTTAGCACTAGCGTAGGCTTTTGAAGATCAGTGTCAATTACACTTCTTTTTTTTTAGTTTTTAAGAAAGAAGAATTAATAAAACTATCTTGTAAAAAGAATTAACGTCTTTAATTAGAAAACTCTAAAAAAATCAAAACTAATCTTCAAATAAATTTGCTTTTTTTGAAACAAAAAAGTAAAGTTTGGAAGTAGTTTTTATCAATAAACTGGTTAAACGACAAAAAGTGTTCAAAAATTTACTATTGGGTAAATCTTTAACAAAAAATGTTAGCAATTCTTTAAAAACTTTTGTTATATGTGTAATTGGTTTTTCAGATTTAGCAGAATTTTAGTATTGTGAGCAAAGTAAAAAATTCGAATCTCAAATAAATTTTTTTCTTATTTTGAATTGCTCGCTTGGTGAAATTGGTAGACACGACAGACTTAAAATCTGTTTCTTTTAATAGATTATTGGTTCAAGTCCAATAGTGAGTAACGGAAAGAATTTAAAATAATAAGTTCTTTATTAACTTTAAAATTAAATATCTTGGAACATCGCCAAGTGGCAAGGCACCCGTTTTTGGTGCGGGCATTCAAAGGTTCGAATCCTTTTGTTCCATTTTGGCGAATATAGCTCAGATGGTAGAGTATCAGGTTGTGGCTCTGAGTGTCACGGGTTCGAATCCCGTTATTCGCCGACTTTTTGGTTGAATAGCATAATGGTTCAATGTGTTAAATTGCAAATTTAATAATGAGGGTTCGATTCCTTCTTTAACCTAAAGTATTTTCATATTTATCCTATAAATATCAAAGGTGTGGGGTTTTGCACAATTTTTATTTCAGAATTTTTCAGGAAATAACGCAGTTTGGTAGCGTGTCTGTTTTGGGAACAGAAAGTCAGGAGTTCAAATCTCTTTTTCCTGTATTTGTGAAGTGTGTAGCTCAGTGGTAGAGCACTGGACTTTTAATCCATTGGTCTTGGGTTCGATCCCCAACACACTTATTCTACTTGTTTGGATAGCTCAGTTGGTAGAGCGAAGGACTGAAAATCCTTAAGTCAGTGGTTCAAATCCGCTTCCAGACATAAAAAATAAAAATAAAAATGAATTTTTTTTGTAATTTAATTTCTCAATTAAGAAACGCTTCGCGCTCAAATAAATCTTTTATTATCTTTCCAAAAAACGTACTTTGTTTAAACTTCTTAAAATTACTATTTACGGAGGGATTAGTCCTAAATGTTAGCGAACTGCCTTGCTCAAAGTTCTTAAAAGTTAAATTAAAATATAATTTAAGTGGAAAATCGTGTTTTAAAGATATAAAAGTGGTGTCTTCATCAAGCAAAATTCGCTATTTGTCATATTCTCAACTCACAAGATTAGAGCAAAATATTGGAATTTTTATAATATCCACGAATCAGGGGTTATTAACAAGCCATGAATGCCTAAAACGTAAAGTTGGAGGGACAGCTTTTTGTTATATTATTTAAGAAATGAAAAATATTTTTAAAACTAATATTAAAATTCCTAAAAATGTTAAACTGTTTCTTAAAGAAGACAAACTTTTTATTAAAGGCCCTTTAGGAACTATCTGCTTAAATCTCGCCTTCTTAAATAAGTCTAATTTCGATTCTTCAAAAGAAAAAAAATATTACTCACTATTTTTTCGTTTATTGCAAAAATCAATTGTTGGGGTAAGCTTAGGATTTGTAAATTCACTTTCTTTTTCGGGAGTTGGGTTTCGTGTTGAATCAATAAATAAAAATTTTATGCTTCTTAAATTAGGTTTTAGTCATTTAGTAACTATTACAATACCTACATACATTCAAATATCCTCTCCAAAAAAAACTTTAATTATTTTAAAATGTTTGGATGAACAATTATTAAACGTGTTTTGTGCAAAAATTCGTTCTTTTAGATCTCCTGATGTCTATAGAGGAAAAGGAATTCTTTATAAAAACCAAATTCTAACTCTTAAAGAAGGTAAAAAAAACAAATAACATGGAAGTTAAAAAAAAAAATCAAATTTTAAACTCTCTAATATTCTCAAAAATTTGTATTGGCTCATCACTTTCAAACGTAGACCCAACCCAATTTTCAAACTTATTAGGGCATCGTAGATTTTTATTTTCTTTATTGAATCCATTTTTAGTTCAACACTCTTTGAAAGCAGCATTTTTATTTTTAGAAGGATTTGTTAAGAATAACTATGAGTTATTTTTTGTTATTAACACAAAAGATTTAATATTTTTTCAAAGATTTCACACAACTTGTAAAAATAAAAACTATTTATTATTAAAAGCGTCAGAAGTTTCGTCTGGGTTTTTAACAAATAAAAAAATTTCGAACATGGTAATTATTACTTTATTTCTAGATCAAAGAAAAGTTGAGTTAATTCAAAAAGAGTCTATTCTTATGAAAATCCCAATAATCTCATTCAGCGATTTAGCATCGAACAAATTTTCCAGTTCGGTTTATGTGTTCGGAAATTTTAATTCGTTTTTCTCTCAAAATCTAATTCTAAATTTAATCTCCGTTTGTTTGAATAAAAATAATGAGCACTCATAAATTACGTCCGAAATTAAAAAAATACATTAGATTAGGTCTTTTAAAAAAAAAAGGAGCAGCAGTTTCAAAAAAACAAAACTTCTTTTTTTCGCCTGATTTAAACTATTTAAATACGAAATTCTCAAACAAATTGGAACACTCTTTTAACAAAGCTATTTCAAACCATCGTAAATTAAAATTATTTTTTGGTTTTCATAAAACATCTCTTCTAAAAAGAGTTATTAAAAAAAAGTTACTTAAAAATCTTAAGTCTCGATATTTTTTAAAAGAAGTTGAATTTTGTTCGATTTTAGAGTGCCGTTTAGATATCTTATTGTATAGATTAGGGTTAGTTTCAACAATTTTTGAAGCAAAACAATTAATTTCTCATAAAAAAGTAAGAGTAAATAATAATTATGTCTCAAGTTATTCTTACTTATTAAAGAAAAGTGATGTTATTTCATTTGAACCTTCTGTTCATACGTTACTTAAAAAACGATTACTTAAGCATCTTCAGGAACGTAATTTTTATATTTTAAATTTTGTAGAAATTAATTTTAAAATATTAAAAGTAATTTTTATAAAAGAGAAATTCTTTATACCTGAACATCTTCAGCATTATAATTCTTTATTAAAATGGAAAATTTAAAAGAGTAATTAACTCAATTGGTAGAGTATTTCGCTTACAACGAAAAGGTTGGCGGTTCGAGTCCGTTATTGCTCAGAAATTTCTTTTATTGTTTTTAAATTATTAAGGTAAATAGTTCAGTTGGTAGAATATTGGTTTCCAAAACCAAAGGACGGGAGTTCAAATCTCTCTTTACTTGAATTTCTTAATATTGATCTTGGATAAATGATCGAGTGGTTTAAGGTGTTAGTTTTGAAAACTAATGTATTTAAAAGTACCGTAGGTTCGAATCCTACTTTATCCTATCTTAAAACTTTTATTGAAAAATGTATTTAAATATTGTTTTTTTGCCCTTAACGGGTTCAATTGTTAGTGGTTTATTTGGTCGTTTTCTTGGACCTTACGGAGCAGGAATACTTACAACTTCTTGTGTCATGTTAAGTTTATTTCTTTCTTTTTTTGCATTTTATGAAGTAGGTTTTTCCGGAGCTCCTTGTTATATAAAGCTATTAACTTGGTTTAACAGTGAATATTTATGCGCAGATTGGGGATTTCAATTTGATAGTTTAACAGTTGTTATGCTAATTGTTGTCACCTTTATCTCGAGTTTAGTTCATCTTTATTCAACTGAATATATGTCTCATGATCCTCATCTACCAAGATTTATGTCTTACTTATCTTTATTTACTTTTTTTATGCTAATTTTAGTCACAGCAGATAATTTCATTCAACTTTTTGTTGGGTGGGAAGGGGTTGGATTATGTTCTTATCTATTAATTAATTTTTGGTTTACTCGTATTCAAGCAAATAAAGCCGCTATTAAAGCCATGATTGTAAATCGAATTGGAGATTTTGGCTTAGCTTTAGGGATTTTTTGTATTTATATTAAGTTTAATTCAGTAGAATATTCAACCGTATTTGCCTTAGTTCCATATTTCGAAAATGATGTGTTAAATTTTTTAGGTTTTGAATGCCATCTATTAACTTTGGTCGGGATTTTGTTATTTATTGGTGCTGTTGGTAAATCAGCACAGTTAGGTTTACACACATGGCTTCCTGATGCAATGGAAGGACCTACGCCTGTATCAGCTTTAATTCACGCAGCGACTATGGTTACCGCTGGTGTATTTTTATTAGCAAGATGTTCTTTAATTTTTGAATATGCGCCTGGTGCTTTATTTGTTGTAACTTTAGTTGGGTCAATGACTGCTTTTTTTGCAGCAACGACAGGTCTTTTGCAAAATGATTTAAAACGCGTAATTGCTTATTCTACCTGTAGTCAGTTGGGTTATATGATTTTTGCTTGTGGGGTTTCAAACTACTCTGTAGGAGTTTTTCATTTAGCTAATCACGCTTTTTTTAAAGCGTTACTTTTCTTAGGAGCAGGTTCTGTTATTCATGCAGTTGCAGATGAGCAAGATATGCGAAAAATGGGAGGACTAAAGCGTTTAGTTCCTTTTACTTTTGCGGTTATGAGTATTGGTTCGTTTGCGTTAATGGGATTTCCTTTTTTAACAGGCTTTTACTCAAAGGATGTTATTTTAGAAGTTGCTTTTGCCAAGTATAGTAATGCAGGTTATTTTGCTTACTTATTAGGAACTTTTGCAGCTTTTTTCACAGCTTTTTATTCAATGCGTTTATCGTTTTTAACATTTTTATCCGAGCCAAATGGATTTAAACCTATAATTTTGGGAGCACATGACTCACCGATAAAAATGGCTTTTCCCTTATTTGTTCTAGCTTTCCCGAGTATTTTTATTGGGTATTGCTCTCGTGATCTTTTTATTGGTTTGGGAACCGATTTTTGGAACAATGCCCTTTTTATCTTTCCGACAAATTTAAATATTATCGACGCGGAATTTGCGCCTCAATTTTTTAAACTGCTTCCAGTTTGTTTAAGTATTACTGGAGGGACACTTGCTCTTTTTTTTTATACATTTTTTTCTAAAGATTTGTATCTGTTGAAAACTTCTACTATAGGGAAAAAAATGTATAATTTTTTAAATAAAAAATGGTTTTTTGATAAGTTTTATAATGAGTTTATAAATCAATTTTTTTTAAATTTTGGGTATTTTGTCAGCTATAAATCAATTGATCGTGGTTTAATCGAAATGGTTGGCCCTTTTGGTTTATCAAAAACAGTTTTAAGAAATTCAAAAACAATGTCTAATCTACAAACAGGAAATTTTTACGATTACGCGTTATGGATGTTTTTAGGTTTATTATCTATGCTTATTCTTGTTGAGTTTTGGGAATTAATGATGATTATCGTAGATCCAAGTTTAGTTGCTATCTTTTTTATAGCAACTTTATTTTCTATAAAAACATTATAAAATCACAAAGCGGGGGCATATCTCAATGGTAGAGTATTTGCTTTGCAAGCAAGAGGTTTTCAGTTCAAGTCTGGATGTCTCCACAAAAGTTAAAAAATTGATAATGTTTAGTTCATTTTGTATTACAAATTTATTACCTACTTTAGTAGTTTTGCCTATTTTAGGTTCCTTTATTGTTCTTTTTCTTTCAAAGAAAAATATAGGTCTTATTCGTTCCTTTGGGTTGTTTACTTCTTTTTTAGTCTTTTTTTTATCACTTTTCTTATGGTTATTTTTTGATCGTAATTACACTCGATTTCAGTTTGTTTACGATTTTGTCTGGATATCTTCTTCTAATTTAAATTTTTCATTAGGGATTGATGGTATTTCAATCTTCTTTGTTTTATTGACTACTCTTTTAATACCATTATGCCTTTTAGCAAGTTGGAATAGTATTACTAAATCATATAAAGAGTACGTTATTGCATTTCTTGTAATGGAATCCTTTTTGATTTTAGTCTTTTGTGTTCGAGATTTGCTTTTGTTTTATATTTTTTTTGAAAGTGTTTTAATCCCGATGTTCATTATTATTGGTATCTGGGGTTCAAGAGAACGAAAAGTACGTGCCTCCTATATGTTTTTTTTATATACATTATTAGGTTCGGTTCTAATGCTGCTTTCTATCTTATACATTTATTTTAGGGTTGGGACCACTGATTATGAAACTTTAATCTCGTTTAATTTTACTTTTAACGAGCAGCGGTTAATCTGGCTTGCGTTTTTTGCATCATTTGCTTCTAAAGTTCCTATGCTTCCTGTTCATATTTGGTTGCCAGAAGCCCACGTAGAAGCTCCAACAGCTGGGTCTGTTGTTTTAGCCGGAATTTTGTTAAAGTTAGGAAGTTATGGATTTATTCGTTTTACATTACCTCTTTTACCTGAGGCTTCTTTATATTTTACCCCCTTTGTTTTTGCTTTAAGTATTTTGGGTGTCATTTATGCTTCGTTAACGGCAATACGTCAAACTGATTTAAAAAGAATCGTAGCATATACCTCAGTTGCACATATGAATTTAGTGATGATTGGTATATTTAGTTTTAATGTTGTAGGATTAGAAGGTGCTATTTTACAGAGTCTAAGTCATGGTTTTGTTTCGAGTGCTCTTTTTTTAATCATTGGGGTTATTTACGATCGACATCACACTCGAATGGTAAAATATTATAGTGGATTAGCGCATACAATGCCTTTATTTACGATTATATTTTTAATTTTTACTATGGCAAATATTGCTCTTCCAGGTACTAGTAGTTTTGTAGGCGAGTTTCTGATTTTATCAGGTGCTTTTAAAGTCAGTACAAGCGCTACTTTTTTAGGTGCCACGGGTATGGTTCTAGGGGGGGGATATTCTTTATGGTTATTTAACAGAATTGTTTATGGAAATTTAAAAATTCAATATTTAACGAGTTTTCAAGATATCAATATTCGTGAATTTTTTGTGTTTTTACCTCTTATTATTGGTACTTTTTTCATGGGTATTTATCCCGAGATTTTTTTAGATGTCATTCACGGGAGTGTAAATAATTTGGTAGCTCATATAAATCCTTAAGAGTAGTCTTTTTCGTCTAGTGGTTAGGACATTGCCCTTTCACGGCAGTAACACGAGTTCGAGTCTCGTAAAAGATATAAAGTTTTTATAAAACTCGAAAATAAGTTTTGATTAAATATTAAATAATGATAAAGGTTTTTGTTAATAATAAAAGTGTTTTAGTTCCAAAAAATACAAGTGCTTTAGAAGCGTGTGAAGCCATTGGAGTATCAGTTCCTAGATTTTGTTATCATGAACGACTAAATGTAGCAGGAAATTGTCGTATGTGTTTAGTAGAAGTCGAGAAAACACCTAAACCAATTGCTTCTTGTGCTTTTCCTGTAGCACCTAATATGCGAATTTATACGGATACACCATTAGTAAAAAAAGCTCGCGAAAATGTATTAGAATTTTTGTTAATTAATCATCCACTAGATTGCCCTGTGTGTGATCGTGCGACTTGTTGTTAACTGAAGTTTATCCGAAGCTTTTAAGTCTTGGGTCTTCAAGGTTAGCCAACATCGTGTTAGTATAATGGGTAAAAGCTAAGCGTGTTGAATTATATTATTAATGTCAGTGAGATGGTAAAAACACTATTAAGTCTGACCCTCTTAAGAACAGGGTGAAAGCATCACCGGCATGCGTAAGGTATGGTAACCTTGCGTGTGAAGCCTGGTGTAAAGGCAAGACGTAGGGAAAACCAATTCCTAATATGAATGTCGAGCAAGAGTGTATGAAGGTTAAGAAAATCTGAACGTTGTGATTGAAGCATCGTGAATAGGACGCGGGGGTGTAATTTGGTTCTGCCCGGAAGGAAAAGCCCCGCTCTCGGAATATCGAGTATGTGATCTGGAGAAGATATTGGTCGCTGTCTTCTCGTTCTTCTATATGGTCACCGGTGTATAACAATGAACCTTACTGCTCAAAACAATTGATAATATGGAACAAGGAAATCCCAATATGCTTCTAACCATTCGCCGTTTTTGTGAGAGGAAAGAAAAAAACCATTTGCATGCTTATTGGGCGAAGGATTGAGTAAGAAGCGAAGGGCCTATTGTAATGGATGGCATATGCTGACGT
>Ga0209197_1000222_pt1 | contig 42302 bp, 35 predicted proteins | sample COGITO_mtgs_1105_4_FD_184802 | JGI IMG/M metagenome (GOLD analysis project Ga0209197, IMG submission 184802) | Pelagic marine microbial communities from North Sea - COGITO_mtgs_110512 (SPAdes) (version 2) | ecosystem: Environmental > Aquatic > Marine > Epipelagic ... | reverse complement strand
TTCCTTTTCCAGCTTCCTTCTGGCCTCTAGGCGTAAAGCTACGAGTTTTCTGGCGTCCAGGGCCATGTTAGCCTCCAATGTGTTATTGATTGCTTGTTGAGTACCGAAAGTCGCTTCCTTTTCCAGCTTCCTTCTGGCCTCTAGGCGTAAAGCTACGAGTTTTCTGGCGTCCAGGGCCATGTTAGCCTCCAATGTGTTATTGATTGCTTGTTGAGTACCGAAAGTCGCTTCCTTTTCCAGCATCTTTCTGGCCTCTAGGCGTAACATTAGGCGTGCTCTGGCGTCCAGTCTTCTGTTGTTATCAAATATTTCAAAATCGTCGTTCGCCTTTTTTATTTGCGCTCTATCTTCGTAGATTTGAGTTATTTCGCGGTTTATTTCTCCCATTGTTGCCATTAACCCAGTCCGGTGTTCGTATGGTGCATTTATTGCGTCACTTTCCAACATTTGGTGTTTATATAAAAGTTCGTTGTCTATACCACGGTCCAACTCTACGGCAGCAGGATTACTACGACCACCTGGGATACGTTTTGTAACTGTTGTTTTCATTCGTGCAACTTGTTTTTGCAAATATAAGAACTCAGCGTCTCGCATAACTTTATTTCGCATAACTTCCGTTGTCATTGGTCCAAATGTATACTTCGCGGTATATTCAAGAATTTCTTTGTTGGCTGCTTTTGTCTTAAGTTGTATTCTTTTATATTGTTTGGAATTCTTATATTTATCACTTTCCAAATATCGCTGGCGCCATGATTTTTGTAGAGGTTGCTCAACAGCTGTCTTCAAAGTGTCCATCCTTTCTTTTTCATTAATATGTTCATCAATACTGACCATCGCTTCCTTTTCACCCATCACGAACTTGAGTATTGAAGGCAAATTGCCTAATGCTGCCATGATATTCGGTACTTGTTTGATAGCGTCGTCGCCAAATTTCACGAGCATCAACGCTCCTCTGATACTCTCTGCAGAGCTAGACTGTCGTATATGGGCTATGTCTTCCCAAGGTCTTGATTTTTTCAGATTTATTTGCATGGGTGCTACCATCTCGTCTATCTCGGTCTGCAACGTTGTAATGCGTGTGACAGCCCTGGCCATACTCCCTTCGTTTACTTTCGACTCCTTAAAATTGGGAGTTGTTCTACTTTTGAGAAATTCTCTATCGTATTGACGAAAAACCTCTTCCATACGCAACATTTTTCTCTCTAATTCCATTCTATCTCTTAAGGTTACTGTTGGATGTAGTGAATATTGAAGCGACAACAACTGATATACAGTTTGTCTAATATCGGCAGAACGCTGGCGCCGCGGAGAGGAAGCTTTGGTGGCACGGAATTTTTTGTCATTTTCCAATTCTTCCATATCACGGGATAGCTTTTTAAAAAGCTTGGTGATTTCACCAAGCGAACGATTGAATAGTGGTGGGATAACTTGAAATTTTGTCATTTGTTGGAATTTTGGTTCAAGGTCTTTCCTATATCCCATTGCAGTGGCGTTGTTCAGTCCATCCAGTTCTTTAAGTTCGTTTTCAATATTCTCCAACTGTATTGTATTCCAATCTACGTTTAATACGTTGAAATCTCCTTTTGCCATCCGAGACATTTGATATTTTGTTTCGTCGGAAGATACATCGCGAGGGTCTGTAATGAGCTGACGTCGATATTTTTCAGCTTCGTTTTTAGTTTCTACTATTTGTTGACCACCATTGCGAATTATTTCCAATATCGTGCGCGTTACCGTTAAATCGCTACGTCTTCTCATTATCATATCGTCTCCTTTGTTTCCTTCGTCTCCGATAGTGTCGTCCACGGGTTTATGGTCTCCTTCGTCTCCGATAGTGTCGTCCACGGGTTTATGATTCCAGAGTACATTTAGATACAAATCCATCTGTTTTAGCGCAGTTCCTCCTTTTATTAAAATCTGACGACGTACAGTGTCGCTTTTTTCAATAAAAAGTTGAACTTGAGATGTCATCTCTCTTAATTGTTCACATTTTGAACGTTCTGAACCCACTGGGGAAAGTTCCGGCGAAGAACAGCGTTCGTAGATACTCCTATATTCTAAAATAGTTTCGGTTGTCGAAGTTTCAAAATTTAAATCCTTTTCAAGGTCCAAGGACATTTGTTCGCTAATTTGTTCAATCGGTGTGTCCATACGTAACAATTCGCAAAGCATTTCTATGTTTGTAATTCGTAAAAAAGGTTTCGACAAAATATTCGCCTCACGAGTGTATTTTTCAAAATCATCGGGTGATAGAGCTGCTCGAACCACTTCTTTTTGAAGTTCTAAGGCGGCGTCAGCAGCTTCTAAGGCGGCGTCAGCAGCCGCAGCATTTTTTATCTCTTGTTCTCTGACAATCAAACGTAATATTCGAACGTCTACCATTGCCGTTTTATTGTCTATACTCAATTTTTTGTCGAGTAACCTTTTTATATTATTCAATATATTAACCATCTCAATTTTATTCGCGCGCTTTTCTTTAAGCTTTCTGACTGCTTTTTGAAATTTTAAGTCAGTTCGCAATTTTCCAATGTCATTTTCTAATCGTTGTTCAATCTCGGCGAGTTTTCTCAGCTCATCTTCCAGCTCTTTTTCCTTTTTTTCGATGGGTATTTTTTGTTTTTCGAGCATGTCTTTAATCCCGTTTAATTTCGGAATGCTGGATTGTACTTGCTGCAGGAGCCGAGAAAAATCCAGCTTTTTTCTTTTTTCTAATTCCTCGTCTTCGTCATTCTTTTTTGTTGACTCTCCTGTATGTTTACTACGTTGGTGTCTGATATTAGATGAATTATCTCCTCGTAAACGTTGTTCCTGCATTTTTGGACGTGTCTGTTTCTGCATTTTTTAAATAAAAAACTAGTTAATTTATAGTGTATTTGTGTGTTCTTATTGCGTTTGACGCTTCTTTTTTTTGACGAGATTAATTAATTCTCTTATGTCATCTATGTCATTGTCATCTATGTCAAGAATTTGTAAGTATGTAGTAAGGTCGTCGTCGGGCAATTGGGCAAGGTCTCCGATGGGAACATTGTCCGCCGATGGGTCTAATTTGTTGGCAAGTGTTACGTTATATTTTTTCAATACATCAACAAGACCCATCTCCCTTGATGGTTTGTTTAATGGTTTGGCGGCGACATCAACGTTTTGACGAGATTAATTAATTTTCTTATTACATCTATGTCATTGTCATCTATGTCAAGAATTTGTAAGTATGTAGTAAGGTCGTCGTCGGGCAATTGGGCAAGGTCTCCGATGGGAACATTGTCCGCCAATGGGTCTAATTTGTTGGCAAGTGTTACGTTATATTTTTTCAATACATCAACAAGACCCATCTCCCTTGATGGTTTGTTTGATGGTTTGGCGGCGACATCAACGTCTGAAGCATATAAAAAAATACTGCTGTTTTTGTCGGATAAAAATTCATAGAGATGTTCCTTCCCGATTGTTTTTTTATATTCTTTCACAGTATGTTGTCCGCTACTGCTTTCTCTTTCCAATGCTTTTCCATCTGGTAGTCTGTATGTGGCGCCCAGTTTCACGGTGTAAAATTCGTTCAAATTTAAGTCGGCAGGGTCTTTCGCTCTAGATTCTTTTTCGTATTTTTCTTGTTCCTTAAACCTGTCCAATATGCTGTCCACATAGTTGGATTGTTTCGAACGTTGTTGAATTTCTTTTAACTCGTAATAAACATCACTCTTTTCAAAGTTGTCATATATTTCTTCTACGAAGAGTACATCTGATTGTGAAAACCATTCTTCTATTTCTTTTTCTTCTCCTAATTCTATTTCTTTTTCTTGTTCCCACCATTTGCGTTTTGTATTGAATTGAATCTTAAGTTCGTTGTTCGGTCCTTGTTCTTGGGAATCTTGCATATTTAATGATTCGGGAGGTTTTATTTCAACGACAGTGCCATAACAAGAATTGCGATAATGTTCTTTCTGGTTTCTGATTGTTACGCGCATTCCACACATGTCAGCAAATAGTGTTCTTACGGACCCAGTGGGGGACCCAGTGGGGGACCCAGTGGGGGACCCAGTGGGGGACCTACCGGGTTGTTTGATGTCTTTTTCGGACTTGTCGTAATTTGTTCCACCTGTTGAAAATTCTCGAAGTTTGACCTTTGTATTGAACGTCACCTTTCGACTTTTCAGACTCTTAACTATGTATGTAGTGTGATACCACGCCAGTGCTATATTGCTCATGGCCAGGACAATCGCCTTAGCTCCAATTGAGGTTGCTTGTTCGTCTGTACACTTGTTTCTTTTTGCTATCTCTATCACTATTTTATGTATTTCTGTTGGGGTTTTTCCATCTTGAATGCATTGCTGTATTTTCTTGACAATTTGTTCAGTGTTATAAGCTGGCACGTCTTCAAACGCACTGTCAGAACCAAGAAATACAAGACTGGCTTCGGTTATAAAAATTTGGGATGTCCGAGCCCATTTATCACCATTAGTTAGGGCGGTCACGACAACTTTTGGCGCTACGACGCCCGCCCCATATGCTGCAGCTAATCCAGCTGCAGCAATTCCAGCAGCAACAATAGATGTGGCAATAATTTTCAAATTTTGGACTGACTTTTCACTTATATAGATTGAATTTTCTTCCCAAGCCAACATAAACCCTAATTTTTTCATCTTATCAACACCCTTTTCGTTAACGACATGAAGTTGTAATTTCATGGCGTCTATGTTTCTGAATCTATACTGTGTAGTTTCAGGGGCTGTTGTGTCGTCTGCAGTGCGTAAATAATTCCACACTATTTCACCTGACCCACCTGTTTGTTTCCACCCCGAGCGCGTGACGACGTTTTTCATGGACATGTTTTCTTCAAAAGCGCCCATTGCGCCTCGTATATCGGTATTACTGTCAGTATATGCCATAACCGGTAATTCTACACGATTGTTTGTTTTTCTGTTTACATATTCAAATTGACTAGGACAATCGGAACATGGGAGTTTTGTCCACGGTATATCATTTAGAGGTATCGACGATGATAGTTTTGCAATTTTATCGTTTAATATATTATCAATAGATTCACCATCTCGTAGGTCTTGAATATCTTGGTCGGTCAATTTTAACTTACTGCCAAGTTCGGAATATTGACTCTGTTTATTTTCAGCTATAAAAATATTTTTCAAATGTTGAAAACTAAACATCGATATTAAATGATTCATGTCTTTGAAGATTTGCTTTTGTTCCACCATGCGAGCTTCGAAGGCCGCTTGTTTAATAGTCGCACCATTCTGCACCAGCCATTTTTCCACTTTGTACCAACTGAGAATGTGTTCCTCCTCGTTTACACCCACTTGGGACGTGTTATAGTAATGCATAAGCGGTGACTGTAACCATATTAACAATTTTTCCACAACAATTGGATAACAATTATCCATGTATATATTGTCGTTCCAGAAATATGTACGGTCGCTTTCTATCCATGTTTTCATTTCTTTCAACGTTTTCGCGTACATCTTGGTTGGTCGACCCAAAATCATACTTAATTCGAACGACGCACGATAAGATTCTGTGTCAGAGACCAATAGCTGGTTCCAATAATGTGTGAGACCTGGGCCAGAACCACAATTAATATACCAATAGTCCCAGAATAATTCTGTAATATAAAATGTTCTTATTTCACCGTCTTCTGCGAGTACAACGACTGCGTTCAACAGGGAATGGTCCTGTATCTGTTCACCGACGCCCTTTGCGCTGGTTGAATCCCATCTATCAGCGATACGCACACCTTCGGTAATATGTACATAATTTACAATTGTATACCTGTTGTTTTGTGAATCGTACACTTTTTTTCCGACCTGTGGTCGAATAAAGTAACTCGTGTCACTATCCGATGCATCATAATCGTCATTCACACAGTCTGTAGGGTTGCTACAGTCTGACGGAAACGGGTGCATATCCCTGTTTTTCTCGTTCATGTCAACCGTTATTATGACGCGTTGACCTTTCTTAACCAGGGTTTTGTATCGAGTATACACGACTGGAATGTGAAACTTATCCCAGTACGAAGGCTCCGCCGCGTCAAATTGTTTTAGTGGGTCATTTTGAAAAAAAATAATGTCTGAGACGACATGTTGATTATACATTTATAGAATTAAGTGAACATATATACTGTCGTTCCGTCGCGAAGCGCCTCTATTAGTTGAAGTAAGTTGGTTGTCTTTTATCTTGTTCATCCCGACGTATTATTCCTTCGAGTTTGATTCTCTCGACTTGGTGACGCAACGTCACCAAGTTAGCTTCTTCGGTAGCACGAGCTTCTTCGGTAGCACGAGCTTCTTCGATAGCACGAGCTTCTTCGGTAGCACGAGCTTCTTCATTGTCCTCCAACCAATTTCCTCTGCTACGTGCGCCAGCGTTTGCAGCACGAGTCGTCCAAATGTCAAAAACAGCATTTTTAATATGTTGATCAGTGACTGCGATGGGGATCAAGTCATCTCCGCTATCTGCATATGCGTACATTCGTATTTTATTAGCGACATTCAGACAATCGCGAAAATTAGCAAAGCGTGCTGCCTTCTTCAATTTATTTATACACATGGTCAAAGTAGCGTTTAAATCTTCAGGAAATTGACATTTAAAGTCATTGAGTTTTTTTTTGATGACTGTAGAACATGTGGCCACTTCCATATCTGGAAAACTAAATCGATTTGAAAAACGCGAACGCATGCCTTGGTTTTCATCCATCATTTCATTAATATCATCTTCGTATCCCGCCAAAATGACAACAATATTGCTCTTGTATTTTGTTTGTTCGAGCATTGCAATGAGTTTTGTTTGTGCCTGTGTACCATATTGTGAATTTTTAAAGCCATAAGCTTCGTCAATCAACAAAACACCACCCAATGCCTTTTCCATTATTTTTTCGACTAATTCTTGCGCTTCACCCACAAACTTACCTCCGAGAGTATCTGCATTTGTCTCGATTAGTTTGTTGCTAGGCAATAGACCGATGTTATATAATATTCCTGCCAATACACGGGCAACAGTTGTTTTACCCGTTCCAGAATTGCCGACGAAAACGTAATTACTCAATTGTGGTTGGTCTTTGTCACCAAGGCCTAGTTTCTTTGCCACCTCGACTGACTTTTCAAGACGATCAAATTTTGTTATTATTTCTTTGATGCCTGCTCCTCCCAATGTACCCAATGCTGTTCTCCAGTCATCACGTTTAACAATACCAAAGTCCTCCTTTGTCAACATTAGACTAGTGCTAGTGCTACTAGTCCTTAGCATACTTTTTTTGATCGCGTCTGACAAGGCATTCACAACTGTACCGGCATTGCCAAATGTACGCTGGGGACGACTTTTGACAATTTCAGCAACGGCTGCCTCGGCAACATCCATTGGACATTCAACTCTATTTTTCTTACAATGAAATTTCAGAATCCATACCAATTCTTCGTCCGTAAAATCTTCAAATTCTACAATATTGTCAATGTCAAAGCGTCTGGCTAAGCCTGGGTTTACTTCGTTGCACATTGTCAGCATTTCGTCCTTGTAACCTATCATAACCACTGCTATATCTGCCCCTGGTTTATTGGGAACCATCTCAACGATAGTATCTAATGCGCGCTGACCATATTCGCTCTCAGCAAGTACGTAAGCTTCGTCAATCAAAAGTACCTTCCCATCAGCAGCCGAAATCAACGCTCTTGTTTTGACTTGACTCTGACCAACGTAACCACCAATGAATGACGAAGACGCGCGTTCCAGGACACGTCCGTTTGTCAAGAGACGCAATTCTTTCAATATGTTGCCGTATATGGTTGCCACTGTTGTTTTACCAGTACCAGGCTTGCCTACAAACAGTTTGTTTAACGTAATCGGTGTTGGAAATTTGGAATTGTTTTCACATCTCCAATTATATTTCGCGGCCGCCAATAGTTCACGCATAGATTTTTTCACTTTTTTTAACCCTTGCAACTCCATTAATTTGTCCCACTGGTACTTTAACACAGACTCTTTCATTACATCAGGTTGTTCGCCAATAACATCTACGATATCAATTTCTAATATTTCCGAAACTCCAGACCAAACTGGGAGAGACATTCTATCTTCAAAATTCCTTGTAATCTGGTTGACAATATCTTCTTCATCTTGACTGGGTTCAAATATGCCTATGCGTGCTGCGAATATTTCCAGTGGTATCTCTCCGTGGTCCAATATCTTTCTGCGTTGCCAGTTGCTAAATATATCGTTGAGTGTTTTTGGCTGTATTTTCAGAAACCAGTTTTCTAGGCTATCACTCTCTTCTGCATTCTTCTCTTCACTAGGCACACCACTAGGACACGTAGATATCTTAGTACACATTTGAAAATTAATAATACAGTCCGCGCACATCTTAAAATCCGACATGTTATAAAGCTCAAAAATATTATCCGCAGCCTTATTATACGCAGTGCCCCACTTCTCGAATGTTGCAGAAATCTTGGACAATAATACTTCTTTTGCGGACTCATTATGAAAGCTATAAAAACCAGAGAATGTACATTGTGAACACTCGCGCACGCAAATGTCACAATGTCCACCCTCTCCCTCACTAGAAGACCATCTGGACGTACCGTTTGGTCTCTTAAACGTGTATATGTCGGTGTTTCCATTGATTTTCTTGATAAAAATATCTGTCTGATTTGGTGTATCTTTTACAAACCCGACTTCCACTATGTCGAGGTCCTCCACTATGGGGTCCTCTGAGGGAGTACGGTTATACTGACACTCCTGAAAAGTAATGTCGCTTTTGGACCATTTTTTAATTGTTGCACCGGTTAAAGATTCCCCAAATAGTCTGGCAACAACACACCATCTCTCTGAATGTTGTGTTATGTCTTTTTCAATCTCCTCTTTCCCTGGCCAAACACTATTCGTGACCACCTTCTGTGTTTTTTTTTGATAGATGTTCAGGCGTTCTTCTGCTTCCAACAACACTTTTTGGTACATTTCGCGGAGTGACCGCGCGTTAGCGTAACCCTGCATCCCTCGGCGTCGGATAACTCTATTTATGACGACGGATATAGTTTTTTCGTCTGCCATTTTCCAGCCTATGTATTCGGATGCTGTCTTGCATTTTTGCGAATTTTTTAACCATAAATTCCACAATGTAGTTAGTTCTTCATTTGTAAAATCTTCAAAGTAGAAAATATTTGGAAACCGACTTGGAAATCCAGTGTTTGCGACAATAAGTTCTTGTTCTATTCTTTTTTGATACCCAGCTATAATAAATGTGATGTGTTCACGGTAGTCCTCGGCCGCTGTCATTAATGTCCCATAGACAACCAGACCATTGTTGTTTGTCAGTGGTTTTAAATCGTACGCCTCGTCAATAAATATAATGCCGCCTCCTCTTTTCACAAATGACTGGATTAGGTGTTCAAAATACGTTGTTTTGTCTAACGTTTCCGCAATCAGTTTTGAGGACGAAGTTTTCAAAATATTGACGGTGGGCAATCCATAACGAATGGCATATTGTTTGTCCAATTTTTGTAAACATTCTTTAAATATGGACGTATCGGCACCCAAATCATTTGACAGTTCACTTTCTTCATTTTTTGACGGTATAATGGCCGAAAAATCAATCGGCATTGGTCTTAAACCAGTGAAAAACAAGAAATTACTCAAAAATTCAACGATGGACGTTTTACCGGTTCCTGCATTCCCGAGAAATTGAAAATTTAACACCAATTTAATCTGGGCCGGGATTGATTCATTGTCGTTTGCCAGTACGGATTTATAGAGTTCAAGTAAATGCCTTTTAATTTGTCGCAGACCCACGTAGTCAAATATAAATGTGTTCAGTGCCATACGGGCTCGAGCATGGTCGGTGCGAACCGGCTCGGCGAATTCGTGAAACTCCATGCGTCTTAGCACGCGCCTTTGAAACGCTGTAGTAGGCTTATCACCAACTTTCAGACCGGTTGCCTTGTTTAATAATTCACTTACCGCCTTCTTTGCACTATCAGCTGTCTTTTTGACAAGGGTTTTCTCAATGGGATGTTTTTTATACAACGTAATAAACTTTTCTTCAAAACACACTGGTGTGGGCAATTGTTTTATGGGTCTTTGTTTGTATAACTCTATCCATTCAATTTGTTCGGGGCTGTAGGTTGTTGTTTTTTTTTTGTAATCCAATGGGACTGTAGGATTGCCTCCGAGTAACAAAAATACATTTTCATAAGCCGTCGACTTGAAAATATTATCCCGACAAGCATGTGCATACGCACGAAACCAGGTTCTTGTTCTCAATGTACAAGTATCAAGTTTTTCGATTGCATCTTTGTGAAATCCCAAAAGACTATAACCATATGCTAGTTCGGCTGTTAAGACATTTTTTTCTTTTTCCAACATAAAATTTTCCACATGGGAGTTTTTTTTAATCAGGTCGTTGTTTTCTTCGATAAGCTTATTGAGTGTTTCGACATCATCTTTTATGTTATCTTCAATAAGTTTGTTTCGTTCCTTGGTGACATGACCTAATTGAGTGAATCCATATCCAGTTCCAGTTCCTGACTGTGTTCTGCCTTTCCAAAACTCATCCAGTCGTAAAAACTCCAAGTCCTTGACGGTAACCAACTCCTTTGGGTTGTAACTAATGCCGTTCTCGGCGGTTGCCAATAGATAGTACATCTGTGCTTTTTTTTTTAAATTATCTTGACGAGATATTGTTTCTGTGAGTTTATTACAGTGTGTTTGATTTTCTTCGTTTTTTTCATTGATAGCAACAATTTCAGCATCGTAAGTAGTAATAATTTCCCGTTCTCCACTAGTTTGATACTCCGTTCTTTCGGTTTTGATGTCCTTCAACAAGGCCTTGTAAATATCCAGTGTCGAATGAGATTTGAATCTGGTGTAGGATGTAATTTTTGGTTTACAAGGTTTACTCATTTGAAATTAGTTGTGTCCAATATATAGTATGTTTTAATATTATTTCTATTTAATTACAATCGTTAGGCTTGTTTTTTAAAAATCAAGTGAATGTTTTGATACGGTTTCGTAGAAATTCGTTCTCTTTCTCTAATTCCCTTACTCTCGCTTCAGCCGCCGCTTCAGCCGCCGCTTTTTGATCCATCAGTAGTGCAATCTGTTCTTGTTCTCTGCGCACGATGTCGCGCGCGTGCATCTTGGTTTCGCTTTGCTTGAGCTTTTCAAGGGTGTACGTTCGCAAATACATTTCTACGTTTTTGACGGCTTTTATAGGCAACATCTAGCAATGCTCTCTTTTTTGTTCAATATGTTCAATATGTACATATGTGCATATGTGCATATGTGCAGTCATCGTGCAACGACAATGTCAATATGTGCAATGGTTTCACTGTCAATAATTACCCTTGAAAAGTCCGTTAATAATATTTCTAAAATGTTAAATCGGCACTTGGGACAGACATATATTGTTCGGCTTTTTTTTTTATGTTTGATTGTCATTAATCGCGATGTTATAATGTCGCAATCTTCACATCTGTCCAACCATCCATAGGAAGGTAAGTTTGGCATGTTGCTGTAATAAATCTCAAATATATACTTCGCCACCACGACTACTTAACTACCAAAAAACTGGAATACATGTTTTCGTGCATGGCAAAAGAACCACTCTCTATAATACCTAAGCACATAGCTGTTATTCCCGACGGTAACCGGCGCTATTCCCAACGGATATTTATGGATAGCGTGTCTGGTTACGAACAAAGTGGCGATTCTTTACAACGTCTTTTAAACTGGAGTTTAGACAAAGGTATCCAAGAACTCTCTATTTTTGCATGGTCTTCTGAAAATTGGTCACGACCGAAAGAAGAAGTTGACGGCGCCATGGAACAACTCCAAAAAGCACTTGACAAATGGTTGTGCGACGAACAAGAAGATATCGCGTATGTTTTTATTTCAACTAATCTAGAAAAATTACCATCAGTTTTACGCGTTAAAATGCACAACTTAAAACTGCAAACAAGCGCAAATTCAAAGTTAACAGTGTACATCTACATATCATATGGTTTCTCCGAAGATGTTGACCGAATGGCGACAGGTAGATACACGACAGGTAGATACACCTCAGATTCGGCAATTCCCAACAATATGAGCGAGCCTGACCTATTGATACGAACGTCTGGAGAACAACGTCTCTCTAATTTCTGCATGTGGCACTTACGGTACACCGAACTCATGTTTATCAACCCTATGTTTCCGGACTGTGATGAAGAAGTTTGGGATTCATGTATAGATGAATTCTCTACTCGTAAACGTCGACATGGAAAATAAGTACTACTTATGTGTATTTCTATGTATAGTCTAATTATTAGTCTGTCCGTTAATTGTTGATGTCTTTGACACAATGTTGGACACATATAAAAAAGAGAAACCCCGTAACACCTATTGAATTCATGCGTATCCTGTTTGAATGTAAGCCAGACATCGACGAACACATGATAATCAGTTGGCAGCGAGCATCTCGCGATTGGACAACGGACATATTTGAGTTTGTGTGGTTTGTCCTCAAAATACACCAGGGTCGTCTCGAATGGTTGCCACATGTGCAAAAAACATGGCCTAGTATTAAATCAATGATTGATACGCATTGCTTGGATGATTTGATGTCGAATATGTCCATTTAAACTGGTGGGATTTGTGGGACGTCTTCTGTCCGTACAACGTCGATTCTCGACGCCTCGAGAATCGAGCCGTCGATTTGTACATGTTTTTGTTTTGGCGATACTGTGCACGCTGTTATGAATCCAACAATACTAACCAATAATTCCAACAAGTGTTGTGTCAAAAACGTTAATTTTGGAGGTATACTGTCACATTCATCCTTCGTGATGTACAACACCTTGTCCATTTCTATGGCAATGTCACAATCTGTCTCGTTTTTGAAAATACAGTTCTTACACATGGAATTCAATTCGTAATAAAATGAAATGGATGACAACGCTGAAACCAACCCAAGCAATGAAATTATTGAAAGAAAGACAGAGAAACAACGTATGGCGGCGTGTTTCTTTTTTTTGACAGCTGTATAGCCATATAACGGCAAATAAACACCACACATGATGAATGAAAAAGAAATTGCTAACAATCTATTCTGCTCGTGATAGAGATTGCACTGGTATATAAAATAGATCAAGTTTGTAAAAAATAATATCAATGTCCATTTTTGTGTAATTTCGACTTGTGTTTTCACAGGGATACCATTCACAATAATTAATTGTGGTTCTGCCATTTGATGATGTTGTTGGCGCGTTTATAGTATTTTTTTTGCAAAATGCGATATATATTATAGTATTTTTTTTGCAAAATGCGATATATATAATGGGGTCATATAAACAACAATGGACGTCGAAAATATAGATATTACGCTCCTAAAATCAGAATGCTATATATGCCTAGAAGCATGTCTACATAAATCCCCTTGTGAATGTGCGTCGCATGTCCATCCGAAATGTTTGATACAATTTTTAGAAACATCTGGAAATACTCATTGTACAATTTGCACTGGACAATATCCAGTGCCACCTTCCGGACCGTCCCGAATACCTCTCAAAAAACTACTGATTATTGCAGTATACTGCATACTGTTTTTCCCGTTTGGGTGGTTTGGCTCTTGCATATCGGGCGGAAAATATGAACCGTTTTCAGTGAGTAGTTTTTTTTCGGCCACCAGTGGTTATTTTATAATGATATTAGTCTGGGTTTGTCTGATTCGACGTTGAAAAAAATGCACATATATAAATAGCAATTGTTACTGATGAACATGTGGACCGCTAAAAAACAACAGTCACTTAGAAAAATTGCCCATCACAATTCATTTTTTGCAAGGAGTCTACAGCAATCCCAACGACGAGTCTTTGCACTTAAACAACGCATCGAAAAACTTAAAAAGGTACAAGAATTACACCTAAAACAAGTTGCAAAGGCCAACAGACGTGTCGATGACATTCTTTCGTTCGGAATGCGAGAAGACACGTTACGAGCGGAAATTAGTGATTTAGAGAAGAAGAGAGGCAAGTTGTACATCAAAATTGCCGAGCTCGAAGCGCTTGTAAAACAAATAAAACTTCATATACGCAATGGATTAAAACGACATTAAACTCTTTCTACTTGAATCTCTTTGTCCTACCTCTCTTTGTCCTACCTTTATAACATGCGTATTGACATCCTACACACAATAACCACATTAAAACCGTACCCACTGACAAAATAATGATAATGGTACGGATGTCTTCCCAAGATATACCTTCATACACACGACGCACCACTGGTTTGCATTCCGACTGAGCTTCTTCATACGAAGTCTTATTGACGGGACACAAATCACATTCTTCTAACCAACCGTCGTCCGAATAATAAGCAACTTCACATGCAATACAATGTTCTCCACGATTGGATACACTGGTTGTTTCGAAGTTTTGTGGTTTTCCACCGGTATAACCTAAATCACAGGGCCAATAGTGTGTGACCTCGTGATGATTTGCGAGTACCCAGTGTTGCGTATTCGAGCCGTATTGTGCCGTTGTGCTGTAATCATGAGTTTCACGTAACCTCGCATCTTTACCGAATCGATGCGCCTGTGGATGTGGATTGCCCATAAATGTGTGATGTTTGTTTCTGATAATCACATTGGAACCCGCGACACCGATGTCGTCGCCTATCATGACGTTTTGATATTCTGGTGCTTTGATGTAGCCTAAGGGACCTGCAATAACCCGGTCTGAATATGACAAATCTTCGGAGGTTAACCGTAGCGCATTTCCGGGTATTTTATCAATCGATATACCACGGTTCTCGGATTCTCTACAATTGGATAATAGTGGGTTGCAGTCGTAAATGATTACAAAGGGTTCACGGGTATTAAAATACAGAGGGTAAGAGGAAACGGCGAGAACGGACTTTGAGGCTGCGATAGCTCGACCGTATGCTTGGTAATGTGGAGTTCGTAGGTTTGGTGGACCGTACGGTGACAACAGACTTGGACTCCACCAGTAAATGTCTTTCTCTCTGGGTGTGTTTGCTGACAAGTCCCACGCATAGACTCTACCGTAGTTACGACCCTCTTCATGTGGATTATTTTCGATAAAGCGATTGGTGTCTCCCGGTGCCGAGACAAAAATGGAAGCAGCTGTGTCGTTAAAAGAGCCGGTGATAGCAACAGAATATCCAAATTGTTGCCATTCAAAGTATGGAACAAGGACGGGATTGAGAGGTCCACCACCATAATATCCTCCTTTGTAGTAGGGCAACTGTTCAGGAATACATTTTTTCTGAAAGGCATTGACTTCCTGTCCATTTTTAGTATCATCAAGCATGGTTTTACCATCTCCCGGTGCGTATTTATAAAATCCGTAATAACGCTTCCAATCTATATAACCCAAAGCACATTTGTCCCCGTCTGGATAACAACCTGTCTCGTACAGAGACCGACACGAATGTAACTCTTGGTTATGGTACACAAAAGCGTACCCAATGGTAACGGGTCGGCCGTCGTCTCTTAGCTTACCAGGTGCACCAACAATCCATGTATCACCCTGAATATCGACGGAAAACCCAAACCGATACAATGGAATGGCTTCGTCTTCGTAGGTATAGGAATCTTCTATCCAAGATATTTCTGTCTTCACAGGACGGATTTGAACAGGTGCTGACCCCGGGTGCCAGACACGGACAACTCCTGTGCCATCTGCCAAAATATCATTTGTATTCAGCTCGTCTGGGAATCCAAAGAGTACCGTCGAACAATCTTGGTTGACTGTCAAGATTTCTGAATGAATACTTGTGTTAAATTTAGAACCGTCATGGTGAAAGCGAATAATAGTCAGAGCGGACTCTGTTGGTGTTTCTTTGCGCATGTAAAGAGTACACGCGTCCGCCACGCGCATGTCGTCGGGTACAAACTCGATGTCAAACGATTCTTCACGATATGCGACTACCAGCGAAGCGGTCAATAAAATATAGAATACGAACCACATTTTGCTTTCAAAACAGCCAAGTAAATAGTTATTTTTTCTCACGCATAATGCTGAGTTTAATGTGTGGTTTATCTCTCGTTTTTTGTTGAACTACTAGTTGACCAAAAGTAGTGGGTGTATACTCGACGCCAATGATATCGTTTTCAATTTGAAAAAAATAGTCCCCTTTCTTCAGACCCGCTTTGAATGCTTCTGAATTACCGACGACATTTTCGACGTAGAGAACACCATCTTCTGTATCTCCGACAGACATTCCCCATGGTTTGTCCGACGGGAGATGAATAATTGTTCGTTGACACTTGTTAAAAATTGCCAGTCGCGCATGTTCCTTCTTAGTATCTTTCGATTGAAAACTCAATGTGTCGGCCGTAATTTCGGGGATAGGTGCTTGGCATAAGTAATGTTTTTTTAATAATTTCACGTAACGAATAATGACGTCTACTGTAACAGGACGCGTTTTCCGCCCCCTTTTGAAGTTCACGTCCCAGTTTGCAGATTCCTGAATCGCCGCCAACGTACATGCGGTTTTTACGCGACGACTGTGTTCAAATTCCAACACAGCGGCATAAAAACACGCAGCAGCGAACTGTGCCTGGCCGTGCGGCATCTTCTGTTGTGGATTATCGTCTTGTTCATGCGTATTCGTATGCACACGATAGTAAAACTTTTTACATTTTGCCTTCGCCCGTGTGGCCATATATTCTGCTGCTTCAAAATGCCACGTATTAGCGATACTGTCAATGATGGTGCGACATGACCAGTAGTGTCGTTGGTGAGATTTGATACGCTGTGACCCCTGTTGAAGTCGCTTGCCATTTTTGTTAATTAAAACTGTGTCATTCACATCCATGCCTGGAGTACAATTCCACTGGTTTTTATTAACCTTTTCGTCGTCATTTAAATGTCGACTATCCATATTGTTTTGAGCAAGCTTGTTGACCGTTCCACACTTGCTACAGGTCGAATGGCCTTGTGCATGGAAATCCAAAAAGAACCAGGAAGCACGAGCACACCGTTCATTACAACAAAAGCGGAGTGGATAGACTTCTACGATGATATCGTCGTCTGAGAATTTTTTTAAAAATCGCGCAGTCTGTGCTACAGAGACGTTTTTATTCGCCTTGTAATTTTTGACCGAATAAAGATACCCACGACCTCGTTGAGCGTCGGAACAATTCACAAATGTGCCTAATGTCACTCTACCAGTATCGTTGAGCGTCAGAACGCCACCCCTTTTACGGAAGGCCGCCAGTGTTTCAGAGACAATTTGTTCGTCCTTTGTGTATTTTGTCATTTTAATTTAAATCATTAGCGGCCAAAACATTTAATTTAACTAATTTAAAAAAGTAGAACAGTGGTTCACAAGTATAAAACAACCCGTGTTCTCAGTAGATGTCAAAGATGAAAAGAGCAAGGTCACCTCCATATAGGCGCCCACAAAAGCGTTTTCGACGTGTCCAACCGGTTCGCAATCCATTTGGTTTTAATTTAGACCCATTCATAAGTCGTCTCGTCGCTCCAACGAAACTGGGTGGGAAATCTCACAGTATACAAAATCTCATCCTACGTTTCGAAAGAGGCCAACCAATCTTCGAATATCCGAAAAATGATTATAAAATCACTGGTGTCAAAGGAATGTACGCCACTATAGAAGGCAACGATAAATCTAAGTTTATTTCGGAGCTCCACACAAGTCATACGGTACATTTGTACGACATGGCACACAATATTTTAACGGAAATCCGCGGACAACCCCCGGTTCATTTGGTGAAATCCACTTCACAAGAATTCAAGACCGTAGATATACGCCGCGCCAAATCCAATAACAGACAAAATAAAAAAACCACCATATTCCTCAACGCGCATCATTTGGACAAAGAAGTGGTGCTAAAAACGACCAAAGAGCCACACATGATGTTACGATACGTGTTGGAAGCAGTCATACATTATTTACTCAAACAACGCTCGAACACGTGCGTACCACAACTTTGTTTCATAGGCATAACAAAAACACAGCGTTTGGTTGTCTGTTCCGAACAGTTGCAATTGCCTTGTATCAGCACGTGGGTGAACACACTCAACAGACGCGATAACAACAGAGCGTTGTTTTGGATGCTTAGAAACGTGTGCAATGCCATGGCGATTATCCAGAGAAACGCACACTTTACCCACAGAGACTGTCATACGGGAAACGTGTACTACGACGAACGCAACCGACGTATACAATTCATTGACTTTGATTGGTCTTGCATACGGTGGTCAGGCAAAATCATCTCAGTTCCACGCCATTTGTATGACACGACTCGTGCAACATATGGCAACAACTGTTCGGTGGATATGTGTCGTTTCATGCGCTGTTTGGGAAAACAAATTCAAAGAGCACCTGTGTTCAAGGAAAAAATATGGGTGCCACTCATGAAACGATACGAAGACGAAAGTCGAGAGACCTTACTTCGTAAAGCGGCTGGCTATAACGACGTTTCGGGCGATTTGGCAGCACTGCAATTGTATAAGATGGGGCTCAATCGGAAACGAAAATATTCACACGCTGCGGGCTATGAGAAATACAACAAGGAGTTTGATTACTACATGGGGTACTATGAATGGTCGTCAATGACCCCACAGGCTATTCAACAATTTATATTTCAAAATAAATTCTTTTAAGTACACTTTTAAATATATACATAATTGATTATCATTGTGTCAGCTTTTACAATTGGCTTTCGTTTTTTATATACCTACAAGAATCTTAGAATTTGACTGGACAATAAAAACGACATCACAGAAACGACAGTAAAAACGACATCAATAATTCAGTGGTTTCTTTTTTCCAAGCTCCACAGGGGGTTTCTTGTCGGACTTGTCAGTTGTAGGTAATACGACAACTGATGTTACAATGGAAAACAGGGGCACACCGATGGCCAAAAATATTGTGGATAAAATATTCGACAGTGTTGTATTTGAAACCAATTGTGACCCAGTTGTTGTCATACCACCAATGGCAAAATTGAAGGATTTTAGGAGTGACCATTTTTCAACAAGAACGCCAATACATACCCCAAAGATTGTCCATATTATAAGTAGTGGGATAACCACCGACTGTGGCGACAATCCAGTCATCCCGGATAATTGTTTGACGGTGACACGGGTTTTATCAGCTACATTATGGAATATACCCGACGATTCAATGGATAGTGATGATTTTACAAGTGCTAGACACCACTGGAAAAAAATAACATTTCCAATTAACATCCAAAATGATGTTATCAGTAATGAAACGTCGTCTTCCTGGATATTACTGTCGCCCATACCTATATTGTAACCCATGTCAAAAACGTAACGCATTGTCTCTGGAAATGTAAATGAATTATAGAATGTGTAAAACAAAGTAATACATAGAACAGTTGTCAATGTAAACGCCGTATTCATTTATTAATGTGTCAGACACTTTAAGTATCACAAAAAAGTAACACATAAGTGTATAAATAAATGTCACGAAATATATAGTGTGGTCCTAATAAATGTACTCCGCTGGCGATTTAATTCAATTTGATATCAACACCATCAAATTCTATGGGGAAATAGTTGGCATCGCCGATGATGGTAAAATCGAAGTGTCACGCTTAAAGAAAACGGAAAAACAAGAAGGGCGAATTTGGGAATTCACTGAGGATGATGCCTGGTCTGCCATTGAATCCAGTTACATCCAAAAACATATCAAGGTCCCTGATTCCGCCAAACGTTCTGTCGTTGTTAAAGCTTGGCAAGAGATTGGATTCTTACCTGGTGGAGACGGTGTTACGTTTTGTCGCGTCGAAGATGAAGAATCGTCGACACTACCATTGTACGGTGGAGATTCGTCTGAGGACGACTCTGGTGATGACGAGCCTGTCTCTTCCAATCCTAACATGCATGGTTATGCAAGTGATGGATTCGTTGTTCCTGACGACGAAGGGTCTGATTTTGAATTTGCCGACCCAGCCAAACTAGACGATGAAGCGGCTAAATTTGTTCGTGAAACACACCAAGCAGTCCGTGATTTTGATAATTGGGAACCAACCGACAAACAAGGTAAGGCGATTAAAGCATTCGTTGAGCGTGCGGATAAAAAGGCGTCTATTGAAACGGATAACAAACGTCTCGAAGCTGGTAAGTCCTCAATTTCAACTAGTAAACCACCTATTAAAAAACGCAAAAGATAAGTCCATTAAGCATTACATGTAATGTCTTTCGGTGGCCCGTTGACTTGAAAAGCCGGCTAACAAAAAATAACAAATTAAATTCGCTAAAGGATTAAAAAAAAAAGGATTTAGTATAATATATCGATTAGTATTTGTCTAAATTCAGGGTCTGCTTCAGCTCTGTTTAATTTCTGTATCACATCTTCCAATCCTTGTTGAATGTCTGACCACACCAGTCCTGGTATATATTGGTCCTGGTTGGATTTTACAAAATAATGGTTGTCTTCTTCTATCATTTCGTGTTCACACTGTTTTTCTCTGTACGTTTCTATCAGCTTTAATTTGTTAACTCTGACCATTTTCATGTAAATCATACACTGGACTTGTTCGTAGCGGCGAAATTCATAGAAGAGTTTCGACTGGCGATGTTTGAGTTCAAAGACACAGCCTTCAGAATGACCATCAATACGACCAATAACAAAGCCACCTCCCGCTACATTTAAAAAATACGCCTTGTCATTGCCGGCGGCAAGCGCTGGGTATTTCTGACGAATGCGTTCGAGGTCGGTGAGCTCTTTCACTTGACCGCGTGTAGTATTGATTATTTTGGTGGCAGTTTTTTCCATAGCTACAGCCACCGTTCGTTTTGTTTGTGCGACCACCTTTGCCGCCACCATGACTGCCTGTTTTTTTTCAATTTCGGCGCGCTTGACATATCCACGCGAATGGGCTTCTTCTAGTGTTGAGAGTGTGGCGTGCTTTGACGATGTCTTGTGGTAGACAGTGGTGTCTACTGTAAAATAAGAATTAATTCGTGCTCTACCGACGCCGGCCTTTTTCGTTGTGTAATTTCTCATGATGGTTTTGGCTACAGCGGCTGCAACAGCTGCAACAGCTGCAACCTCTTTAGCGCTGGCAGCTTGTGCGTCACAGACAGCATCATGCTGGAGTTCGCGAACGATGACAGATTGTGCAACTTCGCGTGAAATGCCCTGTTGTACTTTTTTTTGGAATATTGGCGTTTCAAGGGTTTCGCGTACCGTTTCTTCAGTGGTTTTGCCTAAATTCTGAACGGACGGCGTGACTCCAAAACGCGGCATGCGTTTGAGATTCAGGAGCCATGTTTCAGCAAGTGCTTCGGTAGCTTTCGCTGGACCAAAATGTCCTAATAATTTCCCTGCTGCGGACGCATTAATTTGCCAATTAAATTTTCGGGTACGTTGACGTTTAAACATTTTTTTGTTGAAATAATAAAAGATAATTAGTTTTTATCTTATGCTCTCCTTAATCTTCGTTTTTATCTTATACTCTCTTTAATCACAAGTTGAGGTGAAATACCCATTGACATAAGCTCTTGCATCATGAGTTTGCCAGCGTACGGCATTTGTATCGTGTGAATTTTCGTGTCACCACACATGTTACACTTCCGCTGTTCAAACGTCGAATCTTGTATCACGGTGCCAATGAGACCACACTTTTCACAAATAGGAGCGTCGTATTTGTCCGACGATATCATCATGCGTTCGTGTAAAACTGCTGCAGCGCCATGTGCGACACCACAATCGCGTTCCATCTCCCCCCAACGAAGTCCACCTCCGTTCGCCCGACCGTCCACGGGCTGTCTCGTAAGCCCAACAATTTTTCCCTTGGCACGGGCATGTATTTTGTCCTCGACCATGTGTTTGAGACGCTGATAAAAGGTGGGACCAATGAAAACACGACCCTTGAGTCGCTTGCCAGTAAAAGGATGGTACATAACCTCTTTACCATCTTCGGAATATCCCGCTTTCTTGAGCATGGCACACACCGACTCGACAGAATCGTGTGAAAAGGCGGTGGCATCGGCACGCACGCCTAGTAACGTCGCAAGTTTGGACGCTACACATTCGAAGACGTGACCAATTGTCATTCTTGAAGGAATTGCATGTGGGTTGACGATGAGGTCGGGGACAATACCTTCCGCAGTGAAGGGAAGGTCTTCCTGGCGGTACATCATACCTAACGTGCCTTTCTGACCATGGCGACTGCTAAATTTGTCGCCGATTTCAGGGATTCTTTGTTCTCGGATGCGCGTTTTGGCCGTTTGGCCACCATTGGAGTTTTGAAACAGGATGGTAGCATCGACAACACCAGATGATTTTTTATTTTTTGTAACATGGGGATGCTTTTTTCCGTCAGTGACGTTACAAAAAATAGCTTTACCCTTTTCAATTTGTGTGTTCGGAAACGTCAGACCATCCGCATCCAAGGTCGAGGTCACGTCGCCATATATTTCTTGCTTCTTAAATTCAGAAGCTGGTGCTTGCCTTGTCGACGAATTTGACGATGCATACGTTCTGTACGTCGTCGAACGAAACATACCACGGTCAATCGCCGATTTGTTAAACAATAAAGAATCTTCCTGGTTGTAGCCTCCGAAACACATGATGGCGACAATCGCTTGGGTTCCAGCGGGCAAATCGTCGCCACAGAGTGCTTTAGCGGCTCTTGTCGTCACTAATGGCTTTTGAGGGTAGTGCATGATGTGTCCATTGGTATCGAAACGCTTCGCAAAATTGGAGGCGTATATACCCATTGCTTGCTTGCCCATGGCGCTCTGGTAGACGTTTCTTGGTGATTGGTTGTGGTCTGGGTAGGGAATTGTGCTCGCAAGGGTGCCTAAAATAAGAGATGGGTCCAGTTCGCAATGACTATGTTCTAATGTCACGTCTTTCGGATGTAGAGCAATGTAGGCTATTTCCTCTTCATATATCGACAAATTTTCAACGACCCCTAAAGTAAATAAATCTTCCCAGTGAAGACGACCATCTTTTAAATCATTCACTTGTTCAGGCGTGATAACCACGTTGCCATCTTTCACTACAAACACAGGGCGAGACAGGCGACCAGAGTCTGTCCAGATACAGAGCGCCTGTCGTCCAGCAATCTTTTCGACCACAACACATGTGTCCGCTGAAATAGTTCGAACCCGACGAGCATTTCTTAATTTATCTACGAGAGTATCGTCATTCGTCGTGCCAATAGGAGCACCATTGTGGAAAACAAGACTCTGACCGTCCAATACAAGGGAGTCTGACACAATGTTAATAATTTTTTCTGTCTCGCATTGTGTCGTAATGTAAGCAGAGAGAGACAGTTGTTTGACCAATCCACAAGGACCACCTTCTGGTGTTTCAGAGGGACACATGTAGCCCCATTGGTTACCGTACAATAGACGGGGTGCAATAATCTTCTGTTGTGAGTCAATACCTGTCGAAACGCGACGCAATTGTGAAATGCAGGAGATATACGTATTTCTATTCAGCAATTGTGAGACACCAACACGACCTGCAAAAGCAGACGATTTAATTTTCCAATTTCCGGTCGCCAAAGCATATTTAATTCCGTCGGTTATATGTTGTGGTTGAATTAAACGGTGCGGTCGTAGTCGTTTGTTTTTATTCAAGAGAGCCACCGCCTGTTTCCGTATGGTTCCAAGCATTTGATAAAAGAGATGAGAAAACATAGACCCCAACATCGCACCAGCTGTATCTAAGCGCTTCGACCGAAGATGGTCCCTGTCGTCAAAAGGTATTCGGAGATACAAACAATCAATGTATTTTTTCCATTGGAGACTTAATTGCAAACATTTGTGTTCTGACGACACATTAGGATATACTTGTCTATTGATGGCTGCCACTGGGTCTTCTGTGTGTGTACCCAACCACGCGATAGCTTCTTCTTGGGTTGTTGCGCAGGCCGCATCACTCATAGATTGGCGGAAATCCTCCTCGTCAATTTGTAACTGCCACTTGTTATCAACATCGCCAAGGGCACGAAACAAAATAATAATCGGTATTTCGACTCCAAAGCCGGGCAAGGTTACCCTAAACGGCGAAGACCCGAACTTGCGTGTTTTAATGCGTAGAGTGACCACGCGATGTGCCACTGTGTCGTACTCGGAATGATAAAGACATTCCGTCGCCGAAAAACAAAATATAATGTTGGGCGAAATGCGTTCTTGGACGACGAGTGTTTTTTCTCGTCCATTGACAATAAAGTATCCACCTGGGTCATGGGGACATTCACCATTCTCAAAATCTTTTTCACGACTCGAAGAACACAACGAAGAGCGAAACATGACAGGCATCCGCGCTAAATAAATTTCTTTCGATATTTCAGTGACCCTATCACCAGCTTGATTGGTGTGTGTGTAATGAATGTCCACAAACATAGGGGCAGAGTACATCAGGTCGCGATTTCGTGCCTCCATAGGGGTGTAGCGACGAATGTCGTTGTTTTTTTCCATACACGAAGGAACTCCATAGCGGGGATTTTCCAATTTAATCACATGTAACGGCATTTCTGGTGAAAATTCGGACCGTGCTTCCACAGGACGGTGGTTTCCGACTACCATAGGGACAATACGTGACACAAAATCGTCGTAAGAATTAATAGCTTGAGCCGTCAAGGAGACGTCTCGAAATAAGGCGTCCACAACATGTTTCTGCATCTGTTTCTGCATTTTTTTATTCTATAAATATCATTAGCGTAGTGGCCAAAAAAAATATGTTCTACTTTAGTATATTTATCAGTTTATCAGTTATTTGACCGGAAGCCACCAAAGACTCTAAAATATTCTTAGTAGAACGCGTATTCTCTTTGGTAGAAACCGACCAAAGCCAGCAAGATAGTTCGTCAGCCGTCGGAAGACAAAACCAATCTGAAACAAGTGTGCGCCCGTCATTTTTAAGAACCAAACTACCCATGGTTGTACGAATTTCGACAGAATGAATTTGCGTTGGGTTCACACGCCAACCACACATATTTCCTCGAAACGTGTCCTTAGGTGGACAGACAACATCAATAGCGTCACATGGACCTTTGATGAAGCCAATGGCGTTGCATTTATGGACAAGTTCGGTAATACGAAGCGGCATAACGCGCGAACCATACAATAATGTTTTCTGAATAGGTTTTTCTTTAAATTCACAAATGACCTCACAAGGAATCTTCGCTAATTCCAACGAAATCTGCTCCCATGCGATAAATAAATGCTCAGGAGCAATTCCAAGGGTTAAGCGAGACCCCTGACGACAGTTGAGTTCAATAGTCTCTACCGATGGTAGGACGGTATCGGGCCATTGTTCAGACGCTAAAGAAACCATTCTATTTTTTTTATTTAATTTAAATTAATTGTTAGTCAAAATAATAATTGGTATAGTGATTAGCGAAGCGGTCAAAACAGAAAAATGTACATGCGGAGACAGATTCTACCATTTACTGTGCCGGCGGCAGGCCTATTAATAGTGTACTTCTTAAAAATATAAGTCAGACAGCTCGTTTTAAAATACAGGGAAGTACCGAGGCGATGTTTCCGTCGCCAAAATCCACTAAAATACGGTATATCTGTATGTTCTTCTTGTTCATTGGCGTTAAGCCCTTATCCAGTGAGATACCTGTCACGACACCTGTCTTTTCCCATATGCGTGGATACATGGTTGGGCAGAAACTGGTCAGACAGACACACTGACCTCGTGTGGCGAGCCAGGGGGTGTCGTCAAAGTTGGTTGGCATTTAACTTTCGATGTATACCTTTTATATCTGATTTTCTTTGCCGCTTCGCGACAATCCCGTCGACCATTTTAATTAAAAAGTGCAGGTACAACTTTATTATAACGTAACACGGATAATTTTTTGAATGCGTGCCCGACAAAAAGGACATGGTTCGCCCATTCCGGAAAGACGTGCCGCACATGTTCGACATACCATGTGTCCACATGGTACAAACGCAGTATTTTTGTTTCTGGTAGAACAAATAAAACATGTCATGTCAATAGGGACCGTGGGCGCGCCCATTACATCTGGAACTTGGATTTGTTGGCGAATCTCTCTCTCTACTCCCGTATTTTTATTAGTTTGTATCATAGTCCCAGGATTAATGTTGTAGGATTGTCCCAAGATTTGAAGTTCTATCTCATTTGGTAATTTATTGTTGATTTCAGTGACTGATGCCTTTTCGTAATCTACCCATGTCCCGTTGTTGTCCCATTGCCACTTAATTTCCACATCGACACTTTTGGAGCAACGGACAGCTCTTTGGAAAGTCGACGTTATATTTGTTTGTAACAATGAAAACAAATTGATTTCATATCTATTGGAACCAACACTAAATTCCACCACCATGGTACCGTCTTGTATTTTTTCGTCTATCAATCCTGAAATGCGACTATCGTAATTCACCCACACGCTGTCGTCCCACCATTGCCATACATTCGTCATAATTTACAAATAAGACACATGTATAAATACTGTCTATTTTTTGTTTGATGTATTTTTAAATTTAGTCATCCACTCTTCAATCGTAGATTCCACACCTGTGTCTTCAAATCCGTTTGTAATTAAATCAGTGTATTTATCTGTTGCATCGTGCCCATTGGACCCACCCATCCGACGGGTATGCCATCTGTTTGTACCATGATTCCAGTAAAGAATGTCCCAATGTCCCATCCCAAGGTCTGTATACGCAAAAGCATAGCCTGGTTCATCGGGCGTGCGCATAATACCTTGGGGCGCGTTCCATATCCAATTTGATATAACGCGACCCTTGGTTGGTTGACACTGTAGATATTCACGCATATCGTTCGTTATATGTACTTCGTCAAGAATACTAATCGTCGCATTGTTGGACGATGGGAAAAAATGTATTTCTTGGTATACTTCTTGATAGGACATTTGACTGTTTGTTGGGATATTTATATGTCTTATTTACAATACCCAATATGTGAAACATATTCGTATTTTTGATGTATAAATATGGGTATTTATTATTATAACATGTTTCGAGTTTTTGTCCCCGGTGAAGCACGGACAAAACATCCATCAACAGGAGCGACCAAAACGTCGTCATCGTCGTCGTCATCGTCGTCGTCATCGTCATCGTCATCGTCGTCGTCATCGTCGTCGTCATCATCGTCATCGTCATCGTCGGCATCGTCGTCATCGTCGTCATCACTGGTGCCATTGAAAAAGGGCAAAATGGTCTACATTAATTATATTACACTGGACGAAGCAAAAACCCGCGGCAAGAACACAACGGTTTATAGTTTCTTAATCAAACACTATGATATTATGAAATATTTCATGGGACACGAAGGTAAGATTGATAGATTCATGCATCCTTTTGTCATCATCGAGGACCAAACACAATTCGGTTGGCCAAGAGCTCTATGTGTCCCCAAACCGACTCGGGCTCCATCGGCCTATTTGATTTTTAGTCAGGAATATCGACAAACGAACCCACAGAAAAAAATGAACATGGCACAAATTTCAGCGGAATGGAAGAACACAAAAGACCGTACAAAATACGAGTCAGCGGCTGCTGTCGCCCGACAGCAGTATGTCAAGGAGTTGAAAAGCTGGAATGACGGGAAAGAGGCCGAAAAAACAAAAAGAGAGAACGCAGCCAGTAGTTGGGCTGCGTTGCCTCCTCCAGCATCACAAACCTTTCCAAAAGGAACCAAGGTTCGTTTTAAGGATGTCACCATTGACACGGTGCGGATGGTGATAGAGAATTACCCAGGGTTGTGGCATTTCAACAGTCAACAGAATATTACCTCTGAATGGCTACGCAGATTGAACAATGAAGAATATCTTACAACCGGGGGAAAGAATTATTATCTAATCGGGGGAAAGAATTATGTCTATTATTGGTTAAAGCAAACGGGGCCAGGAGGGCCCAATACCACCGGTCTCAAGATTCCACCAGAGTTACTGGAGGTTTATACACCGGTCATTACAGGCGGTGGACCATTCACATGGGTTGTAGCGACGAATCCGAATCAACTGGCTACTGGGTACAATGGGTTATGGACAATTAAGGTGGATAACGTCAATAAGGAAACAGAATATCACCGTGTGACGTCTGGTACGGAGTGGGTCAAGTGGACATTGAATTGGACAACGAATGATATCTTTATCGAAACTGACAAAAGGATTTTCACAATAAAAAAAGGAATCGACGAACTGAAAAAAATCCCAGCGAATGCCGCGTTTTATGCACAATATCCGGATATATTTTTACCAACCGTGGTCCACCTCAGGGACCAATGGTTTATCATGTCTTATGCCACTTCCGACACTGATATTTCACGCAAGACCGTCTCCAATATACACTGGCAATACGACGGAAATTATACACATGGTGCCGCCGATTGGAACGACATGAATTCAGACCAATGGGAAGAGATGACACAGGCCTATTTAGCATACAAAAGCGGTGGTTCATCTACCTTTTCCAAGACCGTTTCTTCAACGCACGGCAATCATTCTTCGCCGCCAAAATACGAATATAAATTCGATGTCAACAACGTTAATAAATCTGGTTCGCCCCCGTTTAGCGGAATGGTCCAGCGTAATACATCCACTGGATTTGAAAGACCTATACGCATGGTAGACAATTCTGTGGCGGTGTCATATGTTCCAAAATTTGTGCGGAATTCTGCGGCAGCAGCGGCGGCAGCAGCGGCGGCGGCGGCAGCAGCGGCGGCGGCGGCAGCAGCAGCGGCGACAGCAGCGGCAGCGGCATTAGTACAGAAAAGAAACAGTGAAGAATTAAAAACAATTGCAGCCAGACCTGAATATCATGCTAAATTCCCAGGATGGCCAATAGCAACACTAAGTGGTGCGCCAAGGCCCTTTTCTTTCGGTGTTTTTAAGGGCGATGGATGGCTCGGACGACCGTATCACCAAGTAGAAGAATTAACTGGTAGATTACCTGACGTGCTCACAAGTAAATATGACCAAGACTTGGTGAAACAACTCTTTGGATGGCGCGAATTGCCGGAATTAGTTTCCAACAACACGTTTGTTGATTATTTCAGACTCGATTCACAATTTACGGCGTTTATGGATGCTGTACAACATCTGAAGTCCGAGGGTATTGACGTGAAGTGTTCCATCTTATTTCATGCAACAGAAATGAGTGTCATTGATAAAATTATAGTGAGTGGGTTTCAGAATATTGGGGCGACGCATGGTGCTGTCTGTGGAATTGGTGCATACAATGCGCTGTTTCCATATGTAGATTATACATTGAGTGCTAATAATAGGTCGGGTGTGACGTATATTAAATGGAATCAAGGTTTTGGAGCGGTGTTAGTCTCTATTGGCGTCGTTATTCCGTCCGAATATACCTACGGTAATCACGCAGTCCAGAAATCAGGTTCGGGGACGAAAGGGACTGTAAATAACCAAGGTGTGTGTGGTGGTTCGTTTTTATCCACGAATGTGCAAGGAGACGGTACAATCCACAAAAACAATAGAGAAATTGTGCATTGGTTTGACAAATTAAAATATGTATGTCCATTGGGTATAGCAATATTTAAACAATAACGATATTAATTGGAATCAAATTTTAATTGGAATCAATTTTTAATTGGAATCAAATTTTAATTGGAATCAAATTTTAATTCGAATCAAATCTCAGAACATTTTAATTGGAAGTCGCAGAGCGCCTTAGAAAATCTAAACTTTTTAATTGGAATCAAATTTTAGAATCAAATCTTAGAACATTTTAATTGGAAGACAATTTTAATTCGAATCAAATTTTAATTGGAATCAAATCTTAGAATCAAATCTTAGAAAATCTAAACTTTTTAATTGGAATCAAATTTTAATTCGAATCAAATCTACAATAATTTTAGAATTTTAATTGGAATCAAATCTCAGAACATTTTAATTGGAAGACAATTTTAATTGGAATCAAATTTTAATTCGAATCAAATCTTAGAATCAAATCTTAGAATCAAATCTTAGAAAATCTAGAATTTTAATTGGAATAAGCACCTACCGTGCGGCAATTGGAATATACAGAAAAAACTACGGTTACAATTGGTACAAACAGTCTCAGACTCCAAAACTCAACATTATGCGGAATTCCCCTATATGATATACAGAAAACGGTTAATGTCGTTCAAGCAATTACACAAAAAATCGTCTGAACCCCGCATCTATGGTGGTTGGTCCGCCCCTCGAGCTGTCGGCCAGCGTGAGCTCGATGTATGGGCCAATGTGCTCGCACTGTCTGACACAGGCGCTGAATTTGCAGCTAAGGGCACACCAACGTCAGTGAAATCCCAGCTTGTCGGCGGCGTGAACTACACTTTCACTTTCGCGGATGGCAGCACGGTCACTGTTTATGATTGTCACTGGGAAAACATTTTGCAAGTGACAAAGAGAACTCCCGCCGAACACAAAAAAGAACAAAGATTATAAATATAGAATAAGTATTAATACAAATGGATATATAAGTATATAATATATCTTTTACATATAAATGAATATTATAAAAAACGCATCGATAGCCAGTGCCAGTGTTTTGGTAACCGGTGTAGGTGCAAGTATGTTAATACCTGTAGCAATGACAACATTTGGTACTGTTATATCTGGTATTGGGACTATTCACGTGGCAGGAGGTGTTGCTGCCACCTTGCAATCAACCGCGGTAGTATGTACACTATCGAATTCTATACTATTCGGCACCGCGAGTATTCCTATTACATATCTCCGTTCTAAACTATAAGGTATTTTTCAAGCGAGTGGTAGAAATGAATTGGCGCTGCGCGACAGTCGCAGAGCGCCTTAGAATTTGGCGCTGCGCGACATCAAATCTACAAGATTATTAGATTCGACATCAAATAAAAATATCAGTTTTGTCCATTGCATTACCATCCATAGTCTAATTGGAAAATGAGTTCTATATATATACTATCGTTTTATTTTTTTAAAACCCAACATCAAACTTTATTATCGTTTAACCTACATTTCATTATTTTAATTTAAAATAAAATCAAACAAGTAGCTCTTATTCAGTTAAACGTTTAACTGACATTTATCTTACCAAAACATGCCTAAGATAGAAATAACAAAGGTCATCCAGACGCGTGGTGACGACTGGGCCCTCGTCAAATACCGCAACACTGACGGCCAAGGCACCTGTGCCGGTTATTTTGGCTGTCCGAATGTATCTATCGTCCCCGGTCAGATATACGGGGGTATTTTGCAACAAAAACGAAAACACGACGGAACTTTATTGACGCGCTTCAAGGGTAAACCTGCGCATCGTGTCGTTCATCGTTTACAATACGCTCTTAAAACACATGGCGTGTCATGGACCACCCGTGCACTACTGACATCTACGTTTAAACCGATTAAGAAGCTCTTTGACGTGATTGAGTTTAAACGATGGACTCAATTAACGACCCTACCTGGCGTTGGCAAAGCTACTATCAAAAAAATTGAAAAATCCTACGAGTCTATTAAAACCATTCTTCAGCGCTCCAATACGCTCCAGAGTCAATTTCCGACATTGGCCAAGTATATGAACAACGAACAAATTGAAGCAGCCATGAAATGGATGAAAAAACCAGAGACTGATGCGATGACTACATTTCTTGAGTTTTTACACCTCGACCCGTTTCGAATTATCTATCACTGTGAGTTCGATTCGTTTACCTATGTCAACATAGCACGTGACGAGTTTTTAAAGGCCACTAAGCACACGTCACGTGTAAAAATGGCAGAAGCGGCGGCTACCGACCTCGGTATTTCTGCCAACGATTCGCGTAGAGGAAGATATAACGCCATCGAAGTCATTAAACGCCATATGTCAAAGACTGGTGATTACTGGATGTCGCGTGGTTCTTTCTTATCACGCTTCGCACATATTGAGCCAACTTGGCCCATTGTACAACACGAGGGTCACGTTGCCCTTCTGAAGTACGCTGATATTGAACAATTCATACAGAAAGAGTTTGCGGCAATCGTCGGACGAGAACAACCACCGTTTCAATTACCAGAAGAAAATGTACAACTCGACAAAAGACAGCGCGAAGCAGTCCAGATGGCATGTGAAAATCCGTTATTTGTGTTACAAGGTGGTGCCGGTGTTGGGAAAACATCCGTGTGTAAACATATCGTCAAATCGCTCTATTCTGCAGTGACGTGCGCCGCACCTACGGGAAAGGCAGCACAGCGTCTCAAAGAGTCAACTGGTGTCGAAGCATTCACTGTCCATCGGTTGTACTACTCTAAATCAATTGAGACGTGTCCGACACTACTGTTGGACGAACAGTCGATGCAAGATTTGGAAATTCTGGCCAAAGTTTTGCACGAACACACCTTCAATAAAATCATTTTTGTAGGCGACACTGCACAATTAACGTCAATTGGACCCGGACAGTTCCTCAAAGATTTGTGCGCCTCCGATATCCCCAGAATCGAACTAACGCACATATATCGAACGGGTCCAGACTCTTTTATTGCAACGAATGGTCAGAAAATACGCCGTGGTGATACCAATCTCGAGACCGCGCCGTCCTCCTTTGAAGTATTTCCTTATCAAAACGAAGAACAAATCGTCAACAAAGCGATTACAGTGTCCGAAGAATCAGGTACGCGTCCAATGGTATTATGTAACACGAATAACGAAATTGCCAATTTAAATCGTCTGTTAAGACAGCATTTTAACCCACCAACCGCTACGGTCACTTCAAAACCGGTGAACCTTGAATACATCTCGTCCACGGCCATGTTTCGCTATCAGAATTGGCGATTTGCTTTGAACGATAGTGTCATCAATGTCACCAACAAATACAAAGAAGAAGCCGATGGCGATGCCACTAAAATAGTGCTCCAAGTGGCGAATGGTGACATCGGAATTATTGCCAAAATAACGCCAGACAGCATCTGGGTGCGTTATTCGGACGCCTATGTCAAGTACGAAGGACCCATTGATTACAACGAGTATTTGCGACCGGCGTATGCTCTCACTGTAAATAAAGCACAAGGTTCCGAGTATGATTTTGTCATAGTGAAATCAGTCTCGTCGTGGGGCGATAAAAAAGAGCGTTTCTACACGGCAGTGACGCGCGCCAAGAAGAAGTGTATTGTTTATCAGGTAGGTACAGCTAACGACGATTGTATTCGTGCGGCGCCAGCCAGTAGAAAAACATTTTTGTTTAAAAGATAGGCCTTAGACAAGCGAAGCGTCCAAAAAAATATTAATTGGCCGCTTCCACATCGGGACTGTGTTCGTTAATATCGAAATGTACTTTTGTTCCTTTTGTTCAGACAACAGGCATTTGCTTTTGGGTGTCCTCCTCTGTTTCTTCTGGTTCTTCTGGTTCTTCCAGTGGTATTTTTGTATAATCTCTAGTTGCCTTTGCGTAGTACACATAAAAGAATGATGCTACCGCGGACAACTGCATACCAATAAAATTCACCCATGTGAATTGGTACGTGGGGTCAAAGAGGCCGAAACATACCATGAGACCCATAACGGCCGATTTCGTAGAACCTGCGACGGCCAACGTCAGAGCGTCGTTCTTTTCGATGACCCATGACGCCCCGTAGTTCAGCAGAATACCTAGGAAAATCGACGAAACAAATGCTACTTGAAAAGCCGGAGTATTCCAATCTCGAAAACTTTTAGGATTGAAATCTAGACACAACCAGGAAGAAATAAACATAGAAGATACGGACGAATAGAAAAGAATGGTTTCCTTCTTCCAACCGTCGTCAAAGGCATATTTGGATGCAATCTGTGAACCGGCGGTCAATAGATTATTTGCCATCGCGAAGCCATATCCAATTACGTCAAAGGTTAAATCGTCAGACGCCGCGACAAACGAGCCAAATACCATGACAGACACAGTTGCGATAACAGGGGTTGTGGATTGTCGCTTCAAAAACCACCACTGTGCTACTAACGTCATCATAATAGATATTCGACGTAAGGCTGAAAACATGGCTATGTTTAAAGTACCAGCAGCATTCAAGCCAAAAAATACATTGGCAACGTTCAAAAGACAGACGAGAATCAGTTTTCGATTGGCACGCTGTTGGAGCTTCATATAAAAGAAGGCGGACGACACCAACGACTGCCAGAACATTAAAAAGGGTACCGATGGAAATCGAAAGTGTGTCAGTATGATTTTGTTAAAGATAACAATCAAGAATGAACTTGACATGTATAGCGCGATAGAAGGCCAGTGCATATCTTCGAGATATGCACATAGATATAATATATTATAGATGATTACATGGATTTTCTAAACCTGTCGTGGAGGTAAGACATTGTCTTCTAAATCCGCATGAGTTCTTCCATCAAACATGTCCAAGTATTATCCAATACATTTTCAATACCACCTACGGTAATTTAGGGGCGTCAGTGTGGCCGCTTCGCTAATTAAAGTACTATTTCTCGGATGTCCCTTTCATTGTGGAGTCTTTGGTCGATATCCACCACACAAAAATCTGAATAACGAATGGATTTGGCATCATAGTATTGCAAAAGGTCGGAGACAACTTCTTTTTTCATTTGATTTTTAAATGTCCTCAAATTATACTTGAGTGTATACAATGGCGAAACACACAAATCTTCATTGATGTTACAGCGGATATTGGGGTCAGCGCCGTATTGTAATAGAAGCGCGACGCACTCAGGCCTTCTCAGAGCCCAATACAACAAGGGAAGGTCTTTTACAAGTGTATTAGGAGGATATGATTTTAAAGTAGTACATAAATGTGCTAACTTCATTCTATTTTTTGGCCGCTTCGCTAACGCTATTTTTAAAATTGAAAATGTGGAATATATTCTACTCTTCGATGATTTTTTTCTTTGTTTTAGATATTTCTTTAGTCGTCATTTGTCCTGTTTTTGCAAAAACAGATAAATGGCCGAGTCCCTTGGATAAGGAACCTTCGAAACATTTGGGTGAAGGCTTTACCTTTGTCAAACTTTTGAATTCACGTACTTTATTTTCGTTTGTTTTGATGGTCATTGGTACAGTTTTTGGCATTATAGTTGTAATAGAGAGAATTTAAATACTCTGTTCTTGAAGTAAGTCGAGCCACGTATTATCGGCAGAATATTCGGTAGACGCTTCCGATGCAGTTATTGATACTTCAGAATCTGACTCAGACACGGTTGAATAAGAGGCTTCTGACACAGTATCGATATCGACCAATCTATCTTCGAGATAATTAGCATAGTCGAACATACGTTCCTCAATGTAATCAATAGCATTTCGTCGGTCACTGACCAGTGTATCACACGCGAAACGAACCCAAAATACATTTTCGTGATAAATAGTACACTTGCATCCCGCACCAGCTTCAATATCACGAAGATTGCGGCCTCCTTTACCAATCATCCGTCCCACGAATTGTGGATGAATATAGATACCATGATTGGCCAATGAAATTTCCTCGCCAAATGTGTTGGTCACAAAGGCAACGCCGTCGCTGAAATTGGACATCATGACGTTGAAAGCAATGCCGTCGTGCGTCACGTCGATTTTGAACCCTGGAAAGCGACTCATAAAGTCTTCGGACAATTTTTTGACACGAGACCATTTGCGTCCCACAAGAGCTCCTATTACAGAAGGATTGCATGGAAAATTGAGGACCACAGTGGCTCGTTCGGGAGCTTTGTATACGTCACCGTCATCGTCTATCTGTTGGTAGAACGAATACATTTCAGAATGTTTGTTAAAGTCGACGGGGGGGGGTGTTGTGGTTGTGTTGTCTGACAATTCCTTGTTTTAGTGAACACAGTCCCGATGTGGAAGCGGTCATAAATTTAAATTAAAAACAACAAAAAACAGTATTTAATCTAATTCTTTTTCAACCAATGGAAGATATTACCACTGACTTTTTACCTTTTACAACGAGAACTCCTGCAAGAGGATTATACATTTGCGTTGGTTGTTTAATAACAACACATCTTATTTTGATGATAATCCTTGTTGCAGCTGTTACGACAATAGCACCCGAAATGAAGTCTACACTGTCTGATGTCCAAATTATAATGCCTGAAATGCGTCGCTCACTACTTGAACTCGGACAGATGGTTCCAGAAATTAAATCGGGTATGGGAATATTACAACAGTTGTGCCAAAGTTCGGAATCGTGTCATTCGGCGTTGTAGAGGTATAGACTGAACATAGACTGAACATAGACTGAACATAGACTGTAAAATTTCAGTTAACTATACAAAGTATATAGCCGTACGGTAAAATTTAACAAGCCAATGTTCGCGCAAATGTTTGGCTTGCACGAAAATGCTCGTCCACATACAACGGCGTTTGTAAAAAAGTGTGATAGTGTTCTTGCCGATTTTACAACCGTTCATGTACCAGGTAATGGCTACTGTTTATTTACGTCCATCAATATACTAACGGGCATCGACTTTCGACCCAGAATGACAGAGTTTATTGAACGGTATCAGCCGTCATTGACGGGAGTTATCGATTTACAGGTCGAATTGGAGAATCCAAACAACTTGTCGGAGGTATGGGCGTCTTTCATTGCCGACGCACTTCATTGCCGCTTTATTGTTTTGACGTACGACGGCTCGAAGACTGGTGTCGTCGAAATTGTCGGTCAACTTAACGAAACATATGACACCACCTTTTATTTATTATTAAATACGGGCCACTACTACCCATTGATTAGTGAGTGTGAAGTAAATCTCAGCGAGTGGCTTAAGTAACACATATTCTTTTTCATATTTATTGTACATTTTTCTATCAAAAAAAGATGTCAAAACGTCCCGCTGACAATGTGAACGACACGCCTACCAAAAAAGCACGTATCAATCCGGAACTAGAGGCCATGAAAGCCACACTCAATAGTTTACTCTCAACTGCCAATACACACCACGAAGAAGCGCGCATCGCCGCCATCGATACAGCGTCGGTTCTCGAAGAGGAATGGACAGATTTGTCCATGGAAAAAGATAAATTACAGGAAGAATTATCGGGAGTCACGAGCGAATGTGAGACGGCTGTCAGTTACTTAGAGACCTTTGAAAAAAGTAACACTCTTCAAATGTTGCGCAAAGCCTGTGAAACAAAGGTCGTGGAGAATCTCGTCGACGACAACGAGAAGATAACAGAGACATTGACCAAACTACGTAATTTGAGTGGCCGATTAACGGCGTTGCGCGAGAAAGCCGAGACAGAGCTCATCGAAAAGACAACACAGTGGGAGGTCGTGAAAAGCAGATTTGACGCCGCTGAAAAGAGAGTAGATGTAATCACAAATTTAAATTAGTTATTCATTTATATTAGCGAAGTCTCCATTAGCGGCTTAGCGGTCATGTAATATTTTACGAATCGTACTGTGGGTCATCTGCATTCGAAATAATTGACGTGATAACCGGTGTAATGTCCAAACACACGAATTTGACATGTTTAATGCCAGCATTTCGACTAATAATACTGGCTTCCTCCTGAATAATTTTGTTTTTCGGAATTGAATTCGTGACATAAACGCAATGGACGCTGTTTGAATTCAAAAAACGATACCAAGACGGCCATCTCTTCTTGTTTCCGTATTTATTCTTGTACTGTGTGACGATTCCACTGTCGCCGTCATCAATTGGTGTTTCTGGAAACACGCCATGTGTTGCAAACATATGTACTTGAACGTCACCGTATTTTGTTCGAATGGCTTCGGCACATTGAATCATGGTACCACCTGTTTGAATCATATCGTCGACAATAAATACACGCTTCTTTGATACATCTTGAATGTCTGGTGGGTCTTTAATGGTAACAATGCGTTTTTGACCGACGCGTTTTTTTTCACAGACAATCATTGTTCTTTTCTTATCATCAAACATCCGTTTGTAGCGTTTGGAAGCGCCGTCGTCTGGAAATGCAATGATGTCGTCATCTTCCAGAGGCAATAATCCCATGCACGTTTTTAACTCGACTGAAACGTTGTCACCAAAATAAAATTGTTCTTGTAGAGCATGGATATCCAAGAACGACACTACGGTCGCTCCCGTGACACCCAACGGGATGGCTGACAAGAGACGCGCCATTGTACTCGCGGTTGCGATTTCACCGGGTTCAGAAACACGTTCCATCGTACCCGTTGGAAACCACGGAACAATCACTTTCATATTTCGCGCTCGATTGCCAACGAGCGCGTATATGACTGCCAGTTGTTCAAAAATAATAGCGGGTGTGTCGAAAGACGCTAAAAAGACACAGTCGTTTACTTTGACGTTGTGCAATCCCTCAATAAATAAATTGGGCCAACCGTCGGAAAAGGTTGGCCAGTTTGTCTCTGTCTCTTCAGTCTTTTTCTCTTCTGGATGGCGCAAGGCACCCAATGTTATCATGCTATGTTTTGCTGCGATTTGTTGTGCAACTGACTTCATACTTGGGTGATAGAATAGTAGTGTTTGGTTGACAGTTGTCTGAACATAAGTAGCCATCATTTATACAAGTGCATATATATATACGTTATAATCGTGAAAAAAACAAACTATTTATAGACTGATTATTGTTGACGTATGAGCGCTTCGCCACTATATAAGACTTATTTTATGTTATAAATATGTCGGATGAAAACTACGATTTATTAGTACAAGTTGTTCGCGACTTGAAAGCGGCCAAAGGTTGGAGCCGCATCCAGTGTAATCAAGTGGCGAGAAAATATTTGGAACGCTCCCATCTTTCCATGAGTCTCAATACACCGACATTTCGAACACGTTTGAGCAAATTGTACCATAAGACACCAAACAAACCCGACAAGCCAGAGGTGACCGTCACTGGTACGAAATCAATCGAGGAGCAAATCGAGGAGCGACGTGCTAACGCGGAAGCCGGTGGCATATGGTCACTAGGATATGCGTAGAGGAACCGACCATCGAAGTCATGAACAGGAGACAAATCGAACGTTGGAATCGGATGGCAATAGAGGAGGAAGTCGCGGAAAGCACATTGAGGGAAGTCCGACCCCAACTGGAGAGTGATGGTGAGGAAGACCACAATGGTGCTGTGTATCGTACGTTTGTGAACGCGAAGAAAGCATCGTCGGACAACACTTTGACGAAGAGATTTCGCGGAGCTGGTAAACCATTAAAATTTTAATAAGCTGACCCCACTTCTGCAATAATTGGGAAAAAAACAGCAAAATCTATGTATAAATTCTATTCAAACTTGTTAATGTCAACTATTCACCAATGGGAATCCAATAAACTGACAAGGCAATCTTCCGGTGAAATGTCAAAAGAACGGATAAAAAACGAACCAGAAACAAAGGACACCTCAGCACGAGAAGAACGCGTCGACATACGTGTAGGCACACCCAAACAAAAGATTATACATTTATTCCAAACAACTAATTACAAACCCTCCATTAAACATCACAACAAGTTCATCCGTGAGTTGTGCAAACGTCCTGTACAAATGTACTCAGAAATGCGCTCCAAGTTAGTTGAAGTTGGCGAAACAGCGAGTTTCGAACGCGAATTCTCTGGTGTCGTTGGTTACTTAACTAGGTATTTATTTCAAACATTTCTGAAAGATACAATAACAAGTGGAAAAAGTTACGAAATTATTGGGTTTTCACAATGTCCACATTTTATAAAAACATGCACTGCATTCGAAAAAGCAGGTGTTGTTTTTATGCGAATTATTGTCAACGATGTGGAGCAATTACAGTCCAAAGTCGAAGAGCAATGTGGCACACTCACAAGAAAAGGCGTCGCTGGTCATACATCACCACAAATACTCAAGAAAAGCGAGACAAACGTTATTTTTTTAGGAGGACACAATGATGTCGTTTCTCACAAGTGTGCTGAATGGTTTGCAGAACAAACTGTTCTAAGAGACCAGTTAATACCAGCTTTATTGGGCATACAGCTCAAAACAAGATACATGTATCCGTACAGAGCAACGTTGTACATCATTCAACGAATGTTATCGATAATTGACCAATTTCATCGTACACAAACGGATGTCGAATTACCGCCTTATTACCACAATTTTCGTTATGAATATTACATGACATTATTAACAGATGTAGACCGTAATGATATTGTACTGATACCAACGTGTGCGTATGTTGGTTCAACAGTCCTCATCAAACTTCGTTGTATTCCAGCGCATATACTGGGTGTCGTCGCCGAACCAACGTATGCCGACCAATACATCAATTCACCGTTGGATTTTTGGGCCCATGATGTCAATCACGCGCGCCGCACAATGCTCGAAACAGAACGTTACTATGACACGTTTGTCAAACATCGGACCTACTTTACAAAGCGAAATTACTGGGCCAACGTCACGCCGATAGATTTCTACAAAGAAATGGAAAAATTTACACTCCAAACTTTGTACGGAGAAGAGGGAATTTTGACACGAAAACAGGAATCCACTCCTGAAGAATTAGGTCTCATAGCATTAAAAAAGATTCTTATCTTTGAAATTACACACGAAAAGGCTTGGCCAATTACATCCGAATCCATAATACGCAATATTGTCATGGGACATGACAGATTCCCCGTCGAATCGTTAGAAGTAGATAAAGACGGCATTAAAACGAACGACTTTGCCTTTGACGACCCCACTACATTGTCAAATACTATTCACAAATTACGGGGTGGCTTTTACGACAATCCTAACCAACCGATTGACGCGATTGTTCCAATGAATTTTCGAACGTCGATGTGGATGGCCAATGCCGCTGCTGAATTGTTTGAGCAAATTGCTTCGAAAGTGGAGTCGAAAGATGAAATACCAAGACCATCTTTCGAATTACTATTGGCGTTGACTACAGACCAGCACGATACTGATGAATTTCGCGATAATGACAGTGTACAAGTAGAAGATATCGACCAACAGCCCTATCCAACGGATCAAAAGGGAGAGTATACACGTCCAAGACCAGAGAATTTTATACCTGATAGAATTTAAACTACAAGAATCTTAGAATAGGGTTAGTACCCTTCGTAACGACCAGTTGGTCTCACTCGAACTGGTTGAAAGTCAGAGGCAGAAGTCTGCTGTTGAATATGGCACTCCGAACATCGCAGTGGTGTACATTTTACATCCCAGGAGAAACCACGGTCACATCATGACCAAGAAATAGTAAAATATTCTGTGCTTCTTCTATACATAGTGTGGAACCCTTCCAATGGACGAAAACGTGAAGCCGAGATTTGATTTAGTTAAAGTTCGTCCGATTTACCACAAGTACACAAAAGAGGTGATAGCAGTTCCAATGGAGAATGCAAAAAATACAGTAGACGCAATCGCATACGGCCTAGACATACAACTACAACCACAGTCACAACCAGGACCTGACAAAGCTCCTACGCCCGGAATTTTTCCCATAATCAAAAATATCATATTGACAGCATAAAGTACGGTAGCAAATATTTCAAGAACAGATGTCTGCACAGAATTTTCCACAGCTGCCCCCAAAGAATTAAGGAATAACGCTGTCCAAAAAATTGGAATAATAACGACACGAACAGGGTTGTCGGCTTGAATTTCAAGTGGACTTGGTGTATTTCGGACGGTTACTGTGATGTTTGGTGTCAAAAACCGTAGTGTCGATTCATCGTTTGTTTTTCTAGAGTTGTCCATTTGTTAGTCTTGTATTATGTTTTATATACATCATTATTATCTTTTTTTTCATCTCTTTTATAAGCCACCAAAGATGGGCAGTATTATAACTTTTAGTTATGTTGAGTGATAGCAGACGTTAATGTATAAATGTTAAAGTGATTCTTTTAAATTTAAAAAGAGTGTTCTAGCCCATTGTACACGCATAAAAGAAGCTGCGTGTTCTTTTGACAGAACGAGTGTCAGTGGTAGGCGTTTTGACATTTCCACATTATTTGTAAACTCACCAATATGTTCTAAAAAATAGCTTCACTAACTTTCAATTTTTTTAATTTAAATTAATGACCGCTTCGCTAAGTCTCAGATTTCACCGTTTAATTTAAAAACTCTAAAACATGAGAGCGTTTAATGACCGCTTCGCTAAACAGACAGCGTGGACTCACATTAACCAACCAACTTTGAACAGTCCTCCACTGTCTCCATCTTACCCAGTGTCTCCCTTATCTAGTCCATCGTCTATGCCTGGTCCATTGCCTCCCTTGTTTGGAGAGTTGGAATTAACGTCTCTATTGTTCAGCTTTGATGAGCAATTCAATTATGACGTAAAGGGACCAGCGGAAACCCCAGCGGAAACCCCAGCGGAAGAATCAGAGGAAGAATCAGAGGAAGAATCAGAGGAAGAATCAGAGGAAGAATCAGAGGAAGAATCAGAGGAAGAATCAGAGGAAGAATCAGAGGAAGAATCAGAGGAA
>Ga0209197_1000216_pt1 | contig 42449 bp, 37 predicted proteins | sample COGITO_mtgs_1105_4_FD_184802 | JGI IMG/M metagenome (GOLD analysis project Ga0209197, IMG submission 184802) | Pelagic marine microbial communities from North Sea - COGITO_mtgs_110512 (SPAdes) (version 2) | ecosystem: Environmental > Aquatic > Marine > Epipelagic ... | reverse complement strand
ACAGAATTTATGGAAAAGGGGATGGAGAATCTAAATTAACCAACAAATGTGTAGATAATGATTCTCATTCAAATAGGGTGAAATGTCTAGAAGTCGAGCATCAGGCCAACAGAAGAACTTATTTTATGGTTTTAAATGTTGATGGTAAAATAATTAATTCTGAAGCCAAAAAACTATTACCTGCAGCAGAAATAATTAAAAATAGCTCTAATATAAAGAGGCTCTAAAAGCACATAACAGGTTACTTTAATCTTAGCGTTAACAAAAAAACGTAAACTATAAAAGTTATCGTTTTATTATGTTTGCTAAATCAGCCCCAAAATAGTTCGACTTCGCTCCTCTCTGCTCCACAAATTATTTCCGGTAATAATAATAATAATAATAATAATTTATTCTTGGAAATAATTTTTTCTCAAAATAACTAAGACTAAATCTTAATTTGAAGTAAACAGCTTGAAGAATAATTGATTTAGATATGTAGTGACCTTTTAACATCTTTTTTGAGTATATGTAAAAGGATTAAATTTTACTTACCTTGTAAGCGACAAAAACTAAATATAAATACTTATGAAGCAACAATTACTTATTGCATTATTATTAACTATTACATTTAATTTAGGCACTCAAGGACAAGAAATTGTAATTCATCAGAACAATAGAGTTGCGTCTTTGCAAATACCAACTTCGGAATATAATGATTGGATAGCCAAAAATGGTATTTTCGATGGGACATTAAGTACTGCATTAATACAAAATATTTATAAAAGATTTGAAGATAGTTTTGATTTCATTTTTTTGATTCTGAATGAAAACACAAAACCAGATGGTAAGGCATATGGGCGGTCTCGTTTAGTTTCAAATAATGTTTCAGGAATAGGTAAACAGTTGTTTAATAATGCTAATGATTTTGGCTCTAATGGTAAACTGAAGGCGCTAATCGAACTTACCCAAATAGATTTTCTTAGAAGCGGTCCATCCCTGCATGAACTGATGCATACTTGGGCAAATTCTGCAATCCCTACCGAGACGGTCGATGCTTTAGGAACAAACTTAACCTCTTATGCATATTGGGGGCATTGGGGTTTCACAGGAGGCAGTTCTAAAGGGCAACTTGGCGGATTTGATCAAAGTACTTTAGTCTCTAATGGTGGTAATTCTTATACTGTAAATTTATTTGGGGCAAATGCAAATGGTGCGAACTCAGTACCATATAATGAATTGGAACTATATTTAATGGGTATGATACCTGTAACAAGTGTCTCTAACTTTGATGTTTTTTCTAATATTACCTCATTAGCAATCAATACAGATCAAACTAGACTTACTTTTGTAGCAACAAAAACTACCTATACACCTGAGTCATTAGAAAACTTACTTGGTGCTAGGTCTCCTGCTTCAGATACCTATCAAAAAGATTTCAAAGCATTAGTTATGATATTGACAGATGAACCAGTATCAAATGATAAATGGGAATTTTTAGATGATCAAGTAGAAAAATTTAGCAGAACATCTTCAGATGATTCATCTTCTTTTAATTTTTGGGAAGCTACTAATGGATTAGGAACAATTGATATGAGCAATTTAGATACTAGCGTTTTAGGGTTAGAAAATAATGTTTTAACTAAAACTATTGCAATATTTCCAAATCCAGCAAATGAGTATATTAAAATTCAGGGATTAAATAATTCTGAAAGTTATAAAATTTATGACGCTTTGGGTAAAGAAATTATTAAAGGACAGACCAATAAAAACGAAATAATTAATATCAAAAATTTAACAAAGGGGTTCTACTTTATGATGACTGAAACAGGAAAAAAATTAAAATTTGTTAAAAACTAAGAAATACAAAAAAGAATCCTAAAAAATATTATTACGGTTCTGCCCCATCTAAGGTCAGTGAAATTTAATTCTTTAATATTAGATGCGACAAAACGAGACATTGGGCTCTGTTGCATCTATCCATTCTTGTATTAATTATCAGGTAAAGATATATATACTGATATTTAGGTATTCAGGTATTCAGGTATTTACATTTTAAAAGTTTGCTACTAAAGTATAAAAATAACCCTACCTATGACAAATACGACAGAACCATCAAAATAAAAGTACGATTCCTGGAGATACCACAAAACTATTCCGTAACTCATTTATAAATAATGATTTACGGGTTTTTTGGTTTTTAGAGTTGCTCGAGAGGTTGCTCGGGAGGTATAAAAAGATAACTGTAAACTGGTTATATTACACACCTAAAGTTAAGTTATTAATGACTTAAGTAACCTATGAAACAAGGAATTAAACATTGCGCCATTTGTAAAGTAGATTTCCCTACGATGTGCCGCATACAATATAAAAACCCTAAATAATGGGTGTTTGTCTGTAACGAGTGTCTTATAGACGTTAAAAAGGATAATAATAACTATACATATGGAGGTACTTGGAAGCGATAAGTTGTAATTATAGAGAATTTCTTATTGTGTATGTGTTAGTTATCTTTAACACTAACATCTTTAGAAACCCACTTAATCACAAAATTGAATGTCAAGAATATCTAAAAATCATCAAGAAGAAAATTCGATTCGTAGGGCAATAGAATTAGTAATTTATTTAGTTTTTTAATTAAAGTAATTTAAAAAAAAGTCTTTATTAAAGTATTTATAATTTAGTTTTTCTGCTAATTTAAAATACTGGTTTTTGTTTTCTAAAGCACCTTTATTTGAATTAAACAAATATATCTGATAGAAAATCAAAATATATTCTTCATAATTAATATATATATTATTTAAATTAAATAATGATATGTACTGACGTTCTGATTTACCATCATTAATAAGCCTATAGTAGAACATGCACATTAAATAAAATGAATTTAAATGTTGTTTTTGATAATAATAATTAATTTTTGAACTAATTTTTACTTTATCTATTAAGTATTTCATCATAATGATGTTTTTTGATAAAATAGCGCTGGTAAATAATTCAAAAGAATAGTCAATTAATTGATGTTTTTCGTGGTGTAATTCAAAATATTTATTTAATACTTCAATAGTTTTACTTTTGTCTTTTAAGAGGATTAAGGCTATGAGTCTGCTGCATAAAATCGGGTGTATTTTTTTGGAATAAATTAGAGAAAAATCTATTTTGTTATAAGTAGCATTTTCTTTTTTTATATCATTTAAATAATCCTTAAAGCTTAAAATTGAAGCACTAAAAATACGAATTTCCAAATTTGGTGGATTTTGAAATAATAATTTAGCCAAGTTTCCAAAATACTTGTTTAAACAAGAGTAATCTACAAAAGTTAAATAAACACAGTTTATGAAATTAATATTTTTTAATAAAACATTGTTAATATTTGAATTTCTTCTAAAAAAAAGGCCAATAGAATTGCCAAAGTATAAAGCTTCAGAATATGAGAAATTGTTAAATGATAATTCATTGAGATTGAAAATTTTATTTAACAAGTTATAGTTTTTGTGATACAGTAATTCTCGTGTTAGTAAAATAATAAAGGCTGAAAAATCTTCTGAACTTTTTTTGGTTTTAGTAACTAAAAAAATAATATCATCTTCATCCTCTTGGCTTAAAGCTTTATAAACTTCTTGATTTAATTTATACTTAATTTTATAGGTATAGGTTTGTATAAAATGATTGTAGTTTTTATAGCCAATAAACTGAGCAAAAGTGTTTAATGTTCTTGTATTTGGTTTTGTATAGGGTGCTAAATTATACATTCTCCTAATAGTATTATAGCTAATATGTATATCTAAAATTTCTAAAACAGCATTAGATAACAGTTCACAATCGCCTCTGTTCTTTATTTTTAATCCAATTTGTTCTTCTATATGGGTTTTTAATATTTCAATCAAAACTATGTATCATTTATGTATCATTTATATATCAAAAATAGGGTATTTTTACAACTAAATTAGCAATTCTTAATAATTTACAATATTAGAACTAATCCAGTTTTTAAATGTTTTGAGAAAGAAGAAGATAGTAATAATGAAGTTATTGGGAAAATATTGGTGATCAGTTTATAAAACACCAATCTAATTATTAAACAAGATATTGACAATAATAGATCTGTCGATTTGTTTGGGAATGATAAAAGAGATTTAATATGCTCTTATAACGAATAGTGAAGAAGAAATAAAATTTACCACCCCTATATGTTTGGGGTGGTTTATTGAAGGAAATGTAGTGAGGCAGATTCCTTTAAAATACTTCTTGAATTTTGATGACTAAGGCTAAGATATGGCGAGAATACCGGTTACTTTAAAGGTTGCTCGGGAGTTATAAAAAGATAATTGAAAAAAGATTAAATTTAATTTAATTGTTAAAAAAAATGAAAAATTTTAATTTATTACTTATTGTATTAGTATTTTTTATCTCCTGTTCAGATCCTCATGAAGAAATAATTGAAATAGAAACAACCAATGTAAAAGTAGATTTTCCAAGCAAAAAAATAGATGTTTTGGCGCAATGGACTTTTAAACCCAATACTGGTGCTAAACGTTTAACTAAAAAAAAAACAGCAATTAAAAGGAGTTTTAAAACATCCTCTAATGATTCTATTGATATTGGAATACGTTCTATTACTAACCCTAAAACAGGAGATTTAACTTCAAGCGAAGCACTTTCACTTTTTTTGGGCAACTTTGGGAATTCAAAAATTACAGGTGATTTTAAAATTTCTTACCAAATAAAATTTGAAGATAATGACTATGGTAATGCTGTAACTGAGGATATTTCGATCAATGACACGATAGCACCTGGTGTAGAGAAAGAATTTACATTATCTAATCCTGTTGATTTATCGGAGAATGGAATTTATTATATAAAAGCAAAAACTATCATTGATGGTGATGTGGAGGAAAATAATGACGCTTTCATTCATACAGTTAAATCTCTGAAATTTTCGGATGAATGTAACATACATTCATTGATTTTCAATGAAGACAATACATTTAAGCTTTATACTTTGAATGAGGAGGGGTTATGTAATTATGTAATTTTTGGATCATACGTTTTAAATATAGAAAATAATTTAATAACATTATACAGCAATGATTCATTAGATGAAAACAACTTAATTGGAAGGATTTTTGATGTTAATGTAGATGAAAATGGTGAGTTATCAGGCACGATAGACATAGAAAGTATTTGTATACAATTGGAAGATAGTTATCAAGAATCTAATTACTCAGAAGAACTGACTTACTTACCAGATGAAAACTTAGAAAAATATCTAATTAATATTGGTAAAGATGACTCTTTAGATGGCTACATAAAAACATCCCAGGCTTCCAACATTTCTGTAATTACTATTGAAGCCACAGATACCTGGACACCAGGGAGTGGAGGGTTTTGGGATTTCGATGAAAGGTTTTCAGATAGGATATCAAATTTAGCTGGTATTGAATCTTTTCCAAACCTTGAAACACTAAATTTAACGGGGCAAAATCTTGATAGTATAAATATTTCAAAAAACTCAAAATTAAAAAGTTTTGGTGCAAATTTTAATACATTTAAAAGACTAAACACAAACGATAACCCTGAGTTAGAATTTTTATCAATAGACAGTAATGAAGTTTCTCCAATTTTAGATTTTACTAATAATTCAAAAATAAAAATGTTATCAACACCAATGTGCTCAATTCAAGGATATATTGGTCAGGGTGGTTATTATGATATATCAAATATGACAAACCTGGAGTTCTTGGACTTATATGATAACAAATTAACCTCCGTTGATATTAGTGGTAATCCAAAATTAGAAGAGATAAGAATAAATTGGGGTAATAATATTTCGGCAATTGATTTTTCAAATAATACTTTATTAGAAACTATTTTGGCCAATAGCAGTGGATTAGAAGGTGATTTTAATGTCTCAAATTTAACTGAGCTTAAAGTTCTTAATATTGGATCTAATAATATTAAAACTATAGATGTAAGTAATAACACCAAACTTGAGTATTTGGAACTAACTGGAAATAATATAAGCAGTTCCATAGATGTGTCTGGTTGTGAAAACCTTTTAGAATTTTTTGCTAACGGTAATTCAAATATTACATGTATTAAGGTAAATCAAAGTCAATTAGATGCATTAAATGAAGTCAATGTACCTGAAGGTTTTAATTGGCAGTTGCCAATCGAAGCAACATTAACTTGTGACTAATTACTATGGTTATACGTTTGGCTCTGTAGCATTTGTTTAAAAAAACATTAAGTTTTATTTAAGTAATTATTTACAATGTGAGAAGTAATAACCCTCGATTTATTCGTTTTAATACGTTGTTTTTGATAATCCCAATCTGCATAAGAAACAGTATATATTGTAGAATTACTAAACCTTTTATCTGCTTCTCCAAATGAGAACCATAAAACAATTAAACTTTCTTGGTATCTATTTTCTGACAGATACTTTTTTGAATGTTTCAAACTAAACCGTACTACCGACTTTGTTGACCTCAGAACCTTATAGATATTTCTTAAATTTTGATAACTAAAGCTAAGATATGGCGAGAATACCGGTTGCTCGAGAGGTTGCTCCGCAGGTTTAAATCCTTGTTATTTGGTTTGATTTCTCTATACTATTTTATCATGATTTAGTCATTATATCGTTGATTTTCATGTACTTAAATAAAAAAAAGTAAAATGAGGTAAAACCTAAAACTTCCTGGAGGTACCACTTACAAACCCAAACTTTAGAGTTTGTTTTTTTGTACTTATATTTCCTATTTTTAGAAACTATAGTAACTCTAAAACATCATTTAAAATCGGATTTGTATTTTTTTGATTCCAAATTACAGAAAGTGTTGTTTTTTGAGGAATCATATCTAACTCAATAAATTTAATCTTATGTCCTCTTTTTTGAGCCAAGGACTTCGGTATAATCGATATTCCAAAATTATTTTCTACCAACTTAAAAATAGAGCTAGCGTGAATTGTATTGTGAGATATTAATGGAGTAAAACCACAATCGTCAAAAATCTGCATTACTTTCTCGTAATATGAAGTACTATATTTAGCATCAAATAGAATAAAAGATGCTGCTTTAAATTGTGATAAACTTTTAAAGTTATCTTTATTTATTGGATGATCTTTTGGTAAAACTAAACAGAAATTTTCTTTTAAAATAGTTTTAATTTCTAAAGCTCTTGGCACTCTTTCTAAACGCACGAAGCCAATATCTAAAGAGTAATCAAGCAATCCTTCAATTTGATTTTGGTTGTCTATCTCTTTAAGGTTAAATAAAATATTCGGGTGATTTTTCTCAAAACTTAGTAATAAATTAGGAATAACTTCTTGCATAGCAGAACCTACATATCCGATTTTCAATGCACCCTTCTTGCCATCATGCAGTAATTTTGCATTTTCTAGAGTATGTGAAAGTGTTTTTAATTGTAATTCAAATTCCACTTTTAAATATGCACCCACTTTTGTTAAAACAACCTTTCTATTGTGTCTTTCAAATAAAACAACCCCCAACTCTTCTTCCATAAGCTTAATTTGTCTGCTAAGGCCAGGTTGAGAAATAAACAACTTCTCAGCTGCTTTTCGAAAATGTAATTCTTCTGCTACAGCCAAAAAATAACGGAGATGTCTTAATTCTATTTGATAACCCATAGTTCTTAATATTTACAATAAAGAGTATTATAAAGCATCAAAAGTAATCATAACTTTGTTAACAGACAATTCAAATAAAATACAATGTTTAAATACGGAACAGATCAACTTACACTTCATAAAATACAAGACCTTGCAACCGGTGTTTTAAAAGCAACTATTCATAAAGAAGCAGAAGAAAAAATAATTTCAAGCAGAAGAAAGGTAGAAATAATTACCAAAAAAAACAAAGCCGTTTATGGCATAAATACTGGTTTTGGCCCCTTATGCGATGTGCAAATTTCACCTAAAGAAACAAACCAACTTCAAACAAACTTACTAATTACACATGCCGTTGGTGTTGGTGAAAATATAGACAAGCGTTTATCAAAAATTATGATGATTTGTAAAGTGCATGCACTTTGCCAAGGATTTTCTGGTGTTCGTTTGCAATTAATAGAACGCATTATTTATTTTATTGAAAATGATTTGCTACCAACAGTTCCTAAACAGGGTTCTGTTGGTGCTTCTGGAGATTTAGCCCCACTTTCTCACTTATTTTTACCCTTAATTGGCGAAGGAGATTTCTGGATAGATGACACGATTGTTCCGGCAAAAGAAGTTTTAAAAAATCACAATCTAGCACCTTTAGAATTGTATGCAAAAGAAGGTTTAGGCTTAATCAATGGCACACAGTTTATTTTAGCCCACGCCATAACCGGACTCCTGAAAATGGAGTATCTACTTGATTTAGCAGATATTTCTGGCGCGATGAGTATTGAAGGTTACAAAGGAAGTTCTTCTCCGTTTAGAGAAGAATTACACGCAATAAGACCTTTTAAAGGAAGTATAAAAGTTGCAGAACGAATGCGCCAAATCTTTAAAGATTCTCAAAATATTACTTCACATGAAAATTGTGAACGCGTTCAAGATCCGTATTCGATGCGCTGCATTCCGCAGGTGCACGGTGCTTCTAGAAATGCTTTTTATCATTTACTAGAATTGGCAGAAATAGAAATGAATTCGGTTACAGACAATCCTATTATTTTAAGTGAAACTGAAGCAATTTCTGGTGGTAATTTTCACGGACAGCCTTTGGCGATGGCATTAGATTATTGTTCTATTGCAGCTTCAGAATTAGGAAATATTGCAGACAGACGTTGTTATTTATTATTAGAAGGTAAATATGGATTGCCAAGATTATTAACAAAGAGTGGTGGTTTAAACTCCGGATTTATGATTCCGCAATACACAACAGCAGCTTTAGTTACTGAAAATAAATCTTTATGCTTCCCTCCTTCTGCAGATAGCATTCCTACTTCTTTAGGCCAAGAAGACCATGTTTCTATGGGAAGTATTTCTGGGAGACAATTCAATCAAATTCTAGGAAATTTAGAGAAAATATTAGCCATTGAACTCATGTATGCCGCCCAAGCTTTAGAGTTTAGAAGACCAAACACCTTCTCTGAAATTATTGAAAAAAATTACTCAATTATTAGAGAAAAAGTTGACAAATTAGAAGAAGACAGACTTTTAAAAGATGATATTAACAATATGATTCTACTCGTAGAAAACAAAAACCTGATTGTAAAATACAACTAAGCATGACGTTTAAAGAACAAATATTACAAGGAATTCCAAGCATATTACCTGCTAAAAAAGGCTATCCAAAAGGCGCAAATAGCGCTCCGAAAAGGAAAGATATTTTGTCTATTGAAGAAAAACAGTTGGCAATAAAAAATGCATTGCGGTATTTCCCTAAAGAATGGCATGAAGAATTAGCGCATGAATTTGCAAATGAATTAAAGGAATTTGGTAGAATTTACATGTACAGATTCAAACCAGACTATAAAATTTATGCAAGGTCAATTTCAGAATATCCTGCGGAAACACAGCAAGCTGCAGCCATTATCTTAATGATTCATAACAACTTGAATCCTGATGTTGCACAGCATCCAGAAGAATTAATCACTTACGGTGGAAACGGTGCCGTCTTTCAAAATTGGGCACAATATCTTGTGGTGGTTCAGTATTTGGCAATCATGACAGAAGAACAAACATTGCATTTGTATTCTGGGCATCCAATGGGTTTATTTCCTTCTTCTAAAAACGCCCCAAGAGTGGTTGTTACCAATGGAATGATGATTCCTAATTACTCAAAACCCAACGATTGGGAGAAATTTAATGCGCTAGGTGTAACGCAATATGGCCAAATGACAGCAGGTTCCTTTATGTATATTGGTCCGCAAGGAATTGTACACGGAACTACCATTACCTTAATGAATGCTTTTAGAAAAATATTAAAAAAAGAGGAAAATCCGAATGGTAAAATATTCTTAACTGCAGGTTTAGGTGGCATGAGTGGAGCACAACCCAAAGCAGGAAATATTGCAAGGTGTATTACTATTTGTGCAGAAGTAAACAGCAGCGCAGCTAAAAAAAGACATGAGCAAGGTTGGGTAGATGTTTTAATTGATAATATTGATGTATTAGTTGAAAGAACGATAACAGCTCAAAAAAATAAGGAAGTGGTTTCGATTGCTTTTATTGGAAATATAATTGATGTTTGGGAGAAATTTGACGAAGAGGATATCTTTATTCATATTGGATCAGATCAAACTTCCTTGCATATTCCTTGGACAGGCGGGTATTATCCTGCAGATTTATCTTACGAAGAATCAAATATTTTAATAAGAGAAAACCCTGAACTATTTAAAGAAAAGGTGCAAGATTCTTTAAGAAGACATGCAAGCGCTATTAATAAGCACACCGAAAAAGGAACCTACTTTTTTGACTACGGTAATGCATTTTTACTAGAATCTTCTCGAGCTGGTGCGGCTGTAATGGCAGAAAATAATATCGATTTCAAATACCCTTCTTATGTGCAAGATATTTTAGGTCCTATGTGTTTTGATTACGGCTTTGGTCCTTTCAGATGGGTTTGTGCTTCTGGTAATGCAGAAGATTTAGACAAAACAGATGCAATTGCAGCAACCGTGCTACAAGAGTTAATGGAGAACTCTCCAAAAGAAATTCAACTGCAAATGCAAGACAATATCACCTGGATAAAAAATGCAAAATCGAATAAAATGGTTGTGGGCTCTCAAGCAAGAATTTTATATGCAGATGCAGAAGGTAGAATAAAAATTGCAGAAGCTTTTAATAATGCGATTGCAAAAGGAGATATTGGAGTAATTATTTTAGGAAGAGATCATCATGATGTAAGTGGAACAGATTCTCCTTTTAGAGAAACTTCTAACATATACGATGGAAGTAAGTTTACGGCAGATATGGCAATTCATAATGTAATTGGAGATAGTTTTAGAGGTGCAACTTGGGTTTCTATTCACAATGGCGGCGGTGTTGGCTGGGGAGAAGTAATGAATGGTGGTTTTGGAATGTTATTAGATGGAACAGCAGCGGCAGATGCAAAGTTGAAAAACATGCTTTTTTATGACGTGAATAATGGAATTGCAAGAAGAAGTTGGGCTAGAAATGATGAAGCAATTTTTGCTATTAAAAGAGAAATGGAAAGAACCCCTAATTTAAAAATTACTTTACCTAACTTGGTAGAAGAAAATCTACTAAAAGACTTGTTTTAATGAACATACTTTTTAAAAATATTAAAGAATTAATTCAGGTTCGGGAAACATCAATTGATTTTCTTTCAGGAAAAGAGATGAACGTTTTACCAACACTTAAAAATGCATTTTTATTAGTTGAGAACGGCTTAATTTCTGATTTTGGATTCATGGAAGATTGTCCAGATATTGAAATAAAAACAATTGATGCAACAGGTAAAATGATACTACCTTCCTGGTGCGATTCTCATACACATTTAGTCTATGCAGGAAATAGAGAAGATGAATTTGTAGATCGAATAAACGGGCTTTCCTACAAAGAAATTGCTGATAATGGCGGTGGAATTTTAAACTCTGCAAAACGTTTGCAAGAAACTTCCGAAGAAGACTTATTCAATCAAAGTAAAATTAGATTAGAAAATATTATACAATTAGGCACGGGTGCTGTAGAGATTAAATCTGGTTATGGTTTAACAAAAGAGGCAGAGCTTAAGATGCTTAGGGTTGTCAAGAAATTAAATACAGATTACCCAATAGAAATAAAAGCTACTTTTCTAGGCGCACATGCTGTTCCTGAAAATTATAAAGATAATAAAAGTGGGTATTTACAAATGTTAATTGACGATATACTCCCTGCAATTCAAAAAGAAAACCTAGCAGACTTTATAGATATTTTTTGCGAAACTGGTTACTTTTCAGTTGCAGATACACAGCAAATTTTAGCCGCTGGAAAAAAGTACGGTTTGATTGGTAAAATTCATGTAAACCAGTTTACTTCCATTGGCGGAATACAAGCAGGAATAAAAAATGATGTGTTATCTGTAGATCATTTAGAAGAAATGAGAACGGAAGATATTAACGCTTTAAAAGGCACAAAAACAATGTTGGTTGCTTTGCCTAGTTGCTCTTATTTTTTAAGCATTCCTTATACGCCTGCAAGAAGAATGATTGACGAAGGTTTACCAATGGCCCTGGCAACAGATTACAATCCAGGCTCTACCCCTTCGGGAAACATGAATTTTGTAGTTGCTACTGCCTGCATAAAAATGAAAATGACACCGGAAGAAGCTATTAATGCAGCTACTATTAACGGCGCGTATGCAATGAACCTACAGGATAAAGTAGGAACGATTACGAAAGGGAAATTAGCAAATTTAATTTTAACTCAAAAAATAAATTCATACAACTTCATTCCGTATTCTTTTGGAAACCATTGCATTGAAAAAGTGTTTTTAAAAGGATCAGAAATTAAAAAATCATAATTATGAGTTTTTTTAAAGATTTAAAAGTCGGGTATGCAGCTGGAAGAATAGAAGCGCATTCAGGTAGAAAATCTGAGTTAAATAATCAATATTGGCATCAAGAAATAGAAGTAGCTCATATTGAAGATATAAACAGCAAAAAAAACATTAACATTGGTTTGGTTGGTTACGTTTGTGATGAAGGTGTAAGGAGAAATAAAGGTAGAATTGGCGCTAGAAAAGGACCTAAAAGTATTCGTAATAAATTAGGAAAACTTCCGATTCATCATGCTGATAAAAAAATTATAGATTTTGGTGATGTCATTTGCTTGGATACTTATTTAGAAGATTGCCAAAAAGCGCTTTCTAAGACCATTAGTAAGTTAATTAAACATAATGTGTTACCTATTGCAATTGGTGGCGGTCATGATATTGCCTACGCCAATTTTAACGGAATTAAAGATGCGATAAAAAATATTTCTAAAAACAAAATAGGCATTATAAATTTTGATGCACATTTCGATTTAAGAGCTGTGGAGACAGCAGCAAATTCGGGTACTCCGTTCAACCAAATTTTAAGCGAAAATGATACTGTTTCCTATTTTGCAATCGGAATTCAGCAACAATCAAATACCAAAGAATTATTTGAAATTGCAGAAAAACACAGGGTTTCTTATGTTTCTAATTTTGAGTGTGAAACGTTTAGTAAAAATCTCAAAAGAAAATTGAATGCTTTTATTAAAAATGTAGATTACTTATATATTACAATAGATTTAGATGGATTTTCATCTGCCTATGCTCCGGGAGTTAGCGCGCCATCTTCCTTAGGGTTTACACCACACTTTACCTATAAAGTACTTGCTTTTTTATTGGAAAGCAAAAAAGTGATTTCTTGCGATATTGCAGAACTCAATCCAGATTTTGATACAGACGAACACACGGCGAGTTTAGCAGCAAAATTGATAGACTATATAGTTCAAAACGCATAAAAAAACCTTTTAGAATTTAATTTCTAAAAGGTTTTATATAAATATGCTATTATAGTATTATTTCAACATTTGAAGATTACTTAATTCTTGATTTGTTAACTCTCTCCACCTTCCTCTCGGTAAGTTTTTCTTTGTTAATTCAGCAAAAATTACTCTATCTAGTTTGCTTACTTTATAACCAAGGTGTTCAAAAATCTTACGTACAATTCTGTTTCTACCAGAATGAATTTCAATTCCTACCTCAGATTTTGGCTGACCGTCTACATAAGAAACTGCATCAATAAAAACCTTTTTACCTTCTATAATTACTTCACCACGTAATTTTTCTAAATCTTTTAGCTCTAACTTCTTATCTAAAGAGGCATGGTATAATTTACGTACATCGTGTTTTGGATGCGTTAACTTTTTAGCTAATTCTCCGTCATTCGTAAACAACAATAAACCCGTAGTATTTCTATCTAAACGCCCAACAGGATAAATTCTTTCCTTTGAAGCATTTGAAACCAAGTCCATTACCGTTTTTCTACCACGATCATCGTCCATGGTGGTAATATAATTTTTAGGCTTGTTTAATAAGATATATTTTTTCTGTTCTGGTGTTATGCTTGTTCCGTCAAAACGAACAATATCATCTGGCTGCACCTTGTAACCCATCTCGGTTACTAAATTACCATTTACCTCTACACTACCATGTTCTATATATGTATCTGCCTCGCGTCTAGAGCAAACACCTGAATTAGCGATGTATTTATTTAAGCGAATTCCTGATGATTCGTCAGATTTTGGCCCTTCTTTGATTTTAGTAAACGTTTTTTTAGGCGTATTTCTGCTTAGTGGAGTACTTTTCTTACTAGATGAAGTACTTTTTCTACTAAGAGGAGTACTTTTCTTACCTTCTTGTCGTCCTCTCGACGAGTTTCTATTTGAATTCATTTTAAAAATTTTTGCAAAGGTAGTTATATTCTTGAATTTTAGTTCAATATATCAATTACTTTATCTAACAATAGTGAAGTATCTATAAATGTTAAACATAAAACACCAACAAATAGTAGTAGTTTCAAAATATTATGAAGTATTCTATAGTGCTTTGTAGTCTTCGATTTCCAAAGATAAAAACCAACAAAAACTAAGACTATTATTGCAAAATAGAAGTAATAGCGCATGTAACTTAATGCAGGGTAACTGAATAAAATAGTGATGGGTATGCCTGTAAAAAGTAATGCTAAAATTGCAATCTGTTTTGTTTTACGCTCTCCATAAACCAAAGATAAAGTGCTGTAATCACTTGCAATTGCACCTCTCATATTTTGTAAATCTTTGATTAATTCACGCACCATAATCACTAAAAACAAGTATACTGCATAGACGAATATAATTTCAGAAAAATTTTCATAATACACAAACACCGCGAAAAAAGGTAAAATAGTTAATACAGTTGCTGAGATTACTCCAATAAATGGATATTTTTTAAGTTTGTGAGAATAAAACCAAATAGCAAAAATGTATACTGCAAAAAACAATGCTGCTCTAGAAGAAATTAAAATCCCAAAACAAAATCCAATAAAATTTAAGAAAAAATAAAGTCTTAGTTTGGTTGCTTGTTTCACGTAATTATCTAGGCCCGCTTTTAAAGGTCTATTAATTTTATCTAACTTGTCATCATAAAAATTATTTATAATATACCCGCCAGCGATTACAAAAACAGAGGCTAATACTAAAAAAAGAAGATGCATATCAAAAACAACATCTTTTAAAGATTTTGTTGGCGAAAAAATAAAAATAGCGGCTAAATACTGGGCGCATACCAATACTAAAATATTGTATGCTCTAACTGCAGAGAAGATACTAAAAAACTTGAGTGTTATGTGTTTTGCTTTTTGAGGAATCATAAAGCGTTTTATTAAAACCTGTAAACCAATTCTAGTTTATAATCTTTTAAACTTTTTTGAGCTTTTGAAAAATCTTCGGTAAAGCCTAGAATATAACCACCTCCACCAGAACCACATAATTTTAAATAGTAGTCATTTGTAGAAATTCCTTTTTCCCAAACTTTATGAAAAGCATCTGGAATCATTGGTTTAAAATTAGTTAAAACTATTTTAGATAAAGATTTTACGTTACCAAATAAAGAGTTTACATCTCCTTGTAAAAAATCTTCAATACAGGCGTCTGTTGTCGTAGAAAATTCTTCACTAATCATTTTTCTAAAACCTTCATTCTTCATCTTATTCATAAAGATATTTACCATCGGCTCTGTTTCACCAACTTGTTCAGAATCTAATAAAAATACTGCTCCTTTACCTTCTTTTTGCGAAGGTATCCCGGCAGGTTCTACATGGTCTTTAGAATTGATTAAAATAGGCAAGCTTAAATAACTATTTAAAGGATCTAGACCAGAACTTTTGCCATGAAAAAAGGACTCCATTAAAGCGAAAATTGCTTTTAAATTTAACAACTTATCTCTCGTTAAATTTTCTAAAACAGTTGTTTTATTTGCCGCATATTTATCATAGATAGAAGCTACTAAAGCACCAGAACTTCCAACTCCATATCCTTGTGGTATAGAAGAATCAAAATACATTCCGTTTTCTACATCTTTTTTAAAAGACACTAAGTTAAAGGAAACTAAATCAGTTTGTAATGCGGCTAAGTATTTATAAAAACGGTCTAAATTTTGATTGGATTCTAATGATTTTCCTAAAAGGCTTTCTGAAGTTTTTAAAGCACCCCTGTAAGCATTATATGGTATCGCAAGACCTTTAGAATCTTTTATAATTCCGTATTCTCCAAACAATAAGATTTTAGCATAAAATAATGGTCCTTTCATAGTTTACTTTTTCTCGCTACAAAAATACGAATTTATAAGTTAAAAGAATATTCAGATTATAGCTTTTTTGCTCCTAAACCAACTGAGTCATAAATATACTGTTTTTTCTGACAGTAATTTGCTAACTCGCTTTCAATAAATTGATTAATAGCTTCTTTTTCATTTTCAGGATACAACACATGCACGTTAGCCCCTGCATCTAAAGTGAAACAAATATTACTATTTTTAGCAACTCTATATTCCCATATTTTATGAATAATCTCTAGTGTATTGGGCTTCATTAGAATAAAATACGGATTGCTTGTAAGCATCATTGCGTGTAAAGTTAACGCCTCACTTTCTACTAAATTTATAAAATCTTTCATATTTCCTTCTTGAAGGATTTTAGAAATCTTCCCTAAATTCTCATTTGCTTGTGTAAATCTATTTTCAGCATATGGGTGTTCATGCATTAAGTTATGCCCAACGGTACTAGAAACTTGTTTTTCACCTTTATCTACTAACAAAATTGCATCTTGGTAGTTTTCGAAATTAGCATGCACTTTATAAGGAAACTGAACTCCAAATAAATCTGAACTACCTACTATTTCTGGATGATTTCCCCAAACCACTAGAGGACCCTCTATACTTCTACTTGCACTACCAGAACCTAAACGCGCTAAAAAAGAAGCTTTTTTATTGAGAGCGTCTTGTGTTAAATTTGGATTTAATGCTTTCTCTAAACTCATCAAACACATTGCAATCGCACTTAAACCGCTCGCAGAAGAAGCGATCCCACTAGAATGGGGAAAAGAATTCTCTGAATTGATGCTCATTTTATATTCAAGAATATACGGACAATATTCTTGCACTCTTTTAAAAAATTCTGCAATTTTAGGCTTAAATTCTTCCTTTTCTTTTCCTTCAAAAAACAATTCAAATACTGCTGTTTCTGTTATTTCTTTCTTAGAAAAATCGATGGTAGTAATGGTATGACAATTCTTTAAAGTAAAACTGATAGATGCATTTTTAGGTATTTGAGGGTTGCTTTTCCCCCAATATTTTACCAGCGCAATATTACTTGGCGTTTGCCAAGTAAAACAAGCTTTTTCTATCGTTTCTAAGGGTATGTCTGTAATAAATTGTGCAGTATTCAAAAGTCTAAATTTTGCATCAAAGATAAAACTATTTCTATGAAATGTCAATCAACTTTTTAAGTACATTTTCTTTATAGAATCTACATTTATAAATTATCCATTTTTTAAACCTTGGTGGTAAAGTATTCATGAACATCCTTCTGCTAAAGCTAAAAAAATAACAACTATTAAAATTCATTCTATCCATTTACCTTTTTCATTCATTTGAAATAGGTATTTTTGTGTTTATGAAAACTAAGAAAGTTTTTTTACTACTAAATGGGGAACAACCAAATAAATTGCCGGTATTTTCTGAATATGAAATTATTTGCGCAACAGATGGTGCGTATCAATATTTACTAGAAAATAATATAAAACCTCATTTTATTTCTGGCGATTTCGATTCTCTAGAAACGCTTCCAAAAGAAATTGAAGCGATAGAAACACCCGATCAAAATTTTACAGATTTCGATAAAATGCTTCAAATTCTTTTTGATAAAGGGCATACCACTATAGATGTGTTTGGAGCTAGCGGAAAAGAGCAAGACCATTTTTTAGGAAACCTAAACACGGCAATCGAATGGGAAAAGAAATTGAAAATTACTTTTTTTGACAATCATGGAAGCTATTTTTTAGCAGCTAAGAAAATTACAATACCCAACTGTAAGCACAAAACTATTTCTTTAGTTCCGTTTCCTAAAGCCAAAGAAATTACTACAAAAGGATTACAATTCTCTTTAAATAAAGAAGATTTAGTTTTCGGAAAACGAATAGGAACTAGAAATAAGGCCATTGAAAATGAAGTGGAAATCAATTTTAAATCTGGTAACTTATTTATTTTTATAAACAACTAAACTATGGATAGAAAAATAAAATTATTATGGGATTTTAGAGGTGAGGATGCTAAAGAAATCGCAAAACACCACACGATTCATTTAAAAGAATTTGCAACTTTAGAAAAATTATATTTTCATGAAATTAATGTTTTAGAAAAAAACCCAATGTTAGCTGCGGCTTTCATTATTGTTAATGAAAGTGCTATGAAAATATACAGAGATGCTTTAAAACCGCATCGTGGAGAAATAGTTGATTGATTTCTATTTCATACATAAAATTATCCTTTCAGAATACTCAAAAACAAACTTCTATCAATCTCTCTAGCCCCTAAACTTGCTAGATGCTCATTGTAAATTTGACAATCTATTAATTTGTAATTTTTATTTGTAGCAAGGTGCATAAATGCCAATTTCGAAGCATTAGAAACTTTACTGAACATACTTTCTCCGCAAAAAATATGATTAATCTCTACCCCGTATAAACCACCAACCAATTCATCTTTAAACCAAACTTCTATCGATTTTGCAATGCCTTTTTTATGTAAATTAATATATGCTTGCTCCATATCATTGGTAATCCAAGTTCCAAAACTATCATTTCTGTCAATATTTTTACAATTATAAATTACTGCTTCAAAAGCTGTATTTTCTGTAATTATAAATTCATTCTTATTGATAATTTTTTGCATCGATTTAGAAATTTTTATTTCTGCAGGAAATAACACCATTCTCTCAAAAGGACAATACCAAACAATAGGATCATTATCAGAAAACCAAGGGAAGATTCCGTTTTTGTATGCATGCGTTAATCTTTTTGTAGACAAATCTCCGCCCAAAGCAATAACACCCTCCTCAGAGGTGCAATCATATCCTGGAAATTCTATGGTATCTGTAAGCCAAATCATATGGTAAAACTAGTACTAATATTTAGAGAATCTACTTTTTTCTAATAAAAACACTCATTCTATAATTCTATTCTGATTTATTTAGATTTTGTCCTTATTTTTGTACTTTCATTAAAAAACTTGCTGCTTGGAAAAGAAAAAGAAAATTAGAAAAAAAAGAACTGCATTTATAGGCAAAAGACTGCATAATTATTATGGCAGAACGGGCTTTTACTTGTTTGTCTGGGAAAGCTTAAAAAAAGCCTTCTTACCGATAGTTATTGGAATTATTGGCGTCTTTCTATTCAATAAGTATGTATATAACATTAATGAAGGCCTGGAAATAATAACAGAAACCTTTTCTAGAATTGGTATTTTAACTACCTTTTTTGTTTCTGAAACTTTATTAGGTTTGGTTCCGCCAGAAATTTTTATCGCCTGGTCAGGAAAAACAGAAAGTCCGATATTAAACATCTCTCTTTTAGCAACATTGTCTTATCTAGGAGGTTTATTATCTTATTTTATTGGGAAAACTGCTTTAAAAATAAAAGCAGTTAAAGAATATTTAGAAGTAAAAATGGCAGAAAACTTAAAGAATACCAAAAAATGGGGTGGTTTTTTAATTTTAGTTGGTGCGCTCTTACCGCTTCCTTTTTCTATTGCTTGTTTAGCCGCTGGAATGATTAAATATTCTTTTAGAAACGTGGTCCTTTTCGGATTGTTTCGCTTTGCAAGATTTGCTACGTATGCTTGGGCAATTTTTCAAGTAGTAGATTAAAAAAACCTACATTTGTATTATGGGATTAACAAATAATGATATTTTTAAAAAATTACGTGTTGCACACAAATTACGAGATACAGATATTGTAGAAATCTGCGCTTTGGTGGATTTTAAAGTTTCGAAAGGTGAATTAGGTGCGTTATTTAGAAATGAAGACCACGATAAATATGTAGAATGTGGAGATCAAATATTACGTAATTTCTTAAACGGTTTGGTAATCCATTTGCGAGGACCAATGCCTAAGAAAGGAGAAAAGAAGTAAGTTATTTCTTGAGCTTTTAGATTGCTTCACTTTTAGATGCAAGAAAAAAAATTAAACTGTTATAAATAAAAAAAGAGAAAATTCATACTATGAATTTTCTCTTTTTTTTATCTTGATTCTAAAACTCTTATTTCTATTTAGAAAGGTAAGTCATCTGGCTCTTCATTAGATACATTAGCCGCTGGCTGAAATTGCTCTACTGGAGGTAAATTCGGATTTTGAGCATCTGTTTGAGAAACATTCTCTACTCTCCAACCTTGAACTGAATTAAAATATTTTGCTTCACCTTGTGGGTTGATCCATTCTCTACCTCTTAAGTTGATAGATACTTTTACATCTTGACCAACTTTATAGCTATTTAACAAATCACATTTATCTTGCACAAATTCAATCATAATCATTTGTGGATATTGATCATCTGTTGTAACTACTAATTCTCTTTTTTGAAACCCGTTAGCACCAAAAGTTTGCACGTCTCCAATTAATTTCACTTTACCAATAACTTCCATAATATATTCTTAACTATTTAATTAAAAGCACTTTCCAAGCACTTTCTACATCATTCTTTTTTAAAAACTCTTGGGCAAATGTATGTTTTTTTGTGGTTTCTAACCCAATAAACTGCGGATGTTCTTTTGTAAAGTTATTAACACTTTCTTCATTTGGAAGTTGTGCTACATTACCCAACATGCCTAAATTGTTTCCTGTTAAAATGATACTATTCTTAATTTCAGATGCAATTGCATCTACTCCAATTCCAATAGTAGAAATTGGTTTCGGAATTTCAAAAAACCCATCTCTAGCTCTAGAATAATAACTTCCCCCTGCCCTTGCTACTAAATCTATTTTATGTTGATCTATAGCACCGTTCTCATCTAAAACAGCCTCAGAAATATGAATTTTAACCACTTCACAAATAATTAAATTTCCAGCTCCTCCTTCATTACCTGTAAAAATAACATCGTTTACTTTACATTCAAATTGTACCGGAGACTCTGCAACTCTAAAAGGCTTTATCTTATCTGATGCCAACATTGTAAATCCTGCTTTCTCAAACTCATTTACACCCTCTGGGTATTCTGTAGAACTCAAAGACATTTGTTGTACAATGTCATAATTTACAATATTTATAACCACTTCTTTAGTTGCCAAAACATTTTCTAGCGTATGTTTTGTGGTATTATCTCTTACTCTTCTTGCTGGAGAGAATATCATTATTGGCGGATTAGAACCAAATACATTAAAAAAACTAAAAGGAGATAAATTCGGATTCCCATCTGCATCAATTGTACTTGCAAATGCGATAGGGCGTGGTGCAACTGCACCTAATAAATAACCATGTAATTTACCTGTAGAAATTTCCTTTGGATCTATACTTAACATCTTACTTGACTGTTTTTATGCCCGTTTGAGTTCGATCGATAACTAATAAATCTATCGATCACACTCAAAGATACAATTTAGATTTATTTTCTTTTGTAAAGATACTATCAAATTAGCAAATGAGTTATCTATAGAAACCTTTATATTTGTTTTTATGAAATTTCCAACTAACACATTAATATTTAAGAGAATTGCTGTTTTAATTTCCTTAATTATTGTTTCTCTAATTTTGTGGAATACGTATATCTTTTTTCAAAAATTTAAAATAGAAGAACGTGTTAAGATGGAAAGTTATGGTGATGCTACTCAAGAATTAAATACATTAAATTTAGAAGATTTAAACAAAGAAACTTCTTTATTACCTCTAAAAATAATTCAAAAAAATAAAAATACTCCTTTAATTTTAGTCAGTTCTATTGGGAAAATTAAAGGTTTTAAAAATTTAGATTCCATTAAATCATTAGATCCAAATTACTTGAAAGAGCAACTAGAGATAATGAAAAAACAAAACAAACCTATTACCATAAATTATTTAGGGCAAACTGATTATATTTATTATAAAGATTCAGATTTACTAAATAAGCTAACCTATTATCCGCTTGCCTTAATCTTAATTCTGTTCTTATTTCTTGCTGTAATTTATTTATTCTATAGTTCTAATAAAATAGCAGAAACTAATAAATTATGGACAGGTATGGCTAAAGAAACAGCGCATCAAATAGGCACACCGTTGTCTTCTCTTTTAGGTTGGATTGCCATTTTAAAAATGGAAAAAACAGATGACATCTATATTAAAGAAATAGAAAAAGATGTTGTTAGGTTAAATACAATTGCAAATCGTTTTTCTAAAATTGGCTCTACACCAAAACTTAAAAAAGAAAACATTGTTACCGTTACAAAACAGGCGTACGATTATTTAGAATCTCGAAGTTCTAAACAAATTGTATTTTATTTTAACGCTTCAGATACCGAAATTATTACAAACTTAAACATAGAGTTATTTGGCTGGGTAATAGAAAACCTTATAAAAAATGCGATTGATGCTATGCAGAAAGAAGGTGTTTTAGAATTGAAAATAGAAAATACCTCAAAAAAAGTAAAAATAACAGTTTCAGACACAGGAAAAGGAATGCCTAAAAAACTATTTAAACAAATTTTTAAACCAGGTTTTACTACAAAAAAAAGAGGCTGGGGTTTAGGTTTATCTCTGTCTAGACGAATTGTTGAAGATTATCATAAAGGTCAAATATTTGTTCAAAAATCTGAAATAAACAAAGGTACTATTTTTGAAGTTTTATTGAACAAGACTTAAACTGTCCCGAAATCACTGTAATGAAAGTAATCTAAAATTTAACGGCAATACTCTTAGCCAAAGCCCTAAACTCAAAATCAGTCAACTTTACTTTTTGCGAAAACTGAATGTCTGCCATTTCATTTAAAGGAACCAAATGCACGTGCACATGAGGTACTTCTAAACCAATTACACTCATTCCTACTCTTTTACAAGGAACTGCCTTTTCAAGTGCCTTGGCGACCGTATAAGAAAAGTCCATTAATTTTTGATAGTCAACTCTAGACAAATTAAAAATCTTATTTTCCTCCTTTTTAGGAACCACCAAAGTATGCCCTTTAGCATTTGGATTGATATCTAAAAAAGCAACAAAATCATCATTTTCTGCTACTTTATAACTTGGTATTTCTCCTGTAATTATTTTTGTAAAGACGCTCATTTTTATGCTTTTTTGTTGCTAGTAAATATAAAAAAGAATTCGGGCTTTGACAATGTCAAAACCCGAATTTATAATAGACTCCTGAACTAACAGAATTTAATTTATGATCTAGAAATAGAAATAATTTCAAACTTCATAACACCACTAGGCACTTGTATTTCTGAAATGTCGCCAACTTTAGCGCCTAATAAGCCTTTTCCTATTGGAGAGTTTACAGACAATTTACCATTTCTAACATCGGTTTCAGAATCTGCTACTAAACGGTATTTAAACTCCATTCCGTTTGCAGTATTCTTAATTACTACATTAGAATGTATTAGTACTTTAGAGGTATCTAACTGACTTTCATCTAAGATACGTGCACTAGAAATTACATTCTTTAGCTTCGCAATCTTAAATTCTAAATGAGATTGTTCTTCTTTTGCTGCATGATACTCTGCATTTTCACTTAAATCTCCCTTATCTCTAGCGTCTGCAATCTCTACAGTTACTCTTGGTCTCTCTACCTGCTCTAGTTGAACTAATTCTTCCTTTAATTTCTTTAATCCTTCTGCTGAATAATATGATATTTCACTCATGTTGTCTGAATTTAAAAATCCCATTGCCTTTGCAGGAATGAGATTGTAATACAAATGTACAAAATATTTGTAACTTGCAAACGTTATTCAAATAACAAAGATAATTATATGATTAAAAAAGTACTTTCTTCACTATGTTTATTGTGTATATTAGGTTGTGGAGAAAATAATTTACCTGCTAATTGTTTGTTGCAATTTCCTGTAAGTTTGAATACAGATTTAAACAACCCCCAATTAATTAATGCACAAACTCCTGGTGGTTTTGTGAATCTTATTGGAGGCGCTAAAGGTATTTTACTCTTTAACATAAATGGTAGTCAATTTGTTGCTTTTGATAAATTATGCCCACAGAACAATTGCACTGAGCCAATGACCTTTGAGAGAGGAACCGTATTAAAATGCAGTTGTGATGAAAGTGAATACAGTGTTCACTTTGGTGGCGCCCCGCAAACAGAGGGGTATGAATGTCCGGCAAGAGAATATAAAGTTTCAAAAAACGGTTCTGCAATTAGAATCAGTAATTTTTAGTGAAAGTGAATTGAGTTGTGTATTTTTGCTGAAACACAACAACTATTACATTGAAAAACTATTACTCTTCAGGTTTTAAATTAGGTATTCTTGGCGGTGGTCAATTAGGAAGAATGCTGCTAGCAGAAACACAAAAATTTGATATTCATACTTCTATTTTAGAAAGTAATAAAAAAGCACCTTGTGCAGAAATCTGCAACACTTTTGTAGTAGGAGATTTATTAGATTTTGATGCCGTTTACAACTTTGGTAAAACCGTTGATGTACTTACAATAGAAATAGAAAATATAAATTTAGATGCTTTAGATAAATTAGAGCAAGAAGGGCTGACTATTTACCCGAAGCCGAAAGATTTAAGAATTATTCAAAGCAAAGCAAGGCAGAAAAATTTCTATATAGATCATCAAATTCCCACTGCAGAATTTTCTCATTATGCATATCTAGAAGAGTTAATCCATTCTTTTGAAAACAGTATTATACATTTTCCGTTTGTTTGGAAAGCCGCACGCTTTGGGTATGATGGCAATGGTGTAAAAATTGTTAGAAACATTAAAGATTTAGAGTCTTTGCCCAATGTAGAATGTATTACCGAAAAACTAATTCCTTTTAAAAATGAATTAGCAGTAATTGTAGCTAGAAATGCTGCAGGTGAAGTAAAAACATATCCGGTTGTTGAGATGGAGTTTCATCCAGAAGCAAACCAGGTAGAATATGTAATTTGTCCTGCAAGAATAAAAACAGAAGTTGCAGAAAAAGCAAGAGAAATTGCCTTAAAAGTGGTGCGTGATTTAGATTTTGTGGGTTTATTGGCAGTAGAAATGTTTCAAACTGAGGATGATAAAATCTTAGTAAACGAAGTTGCGCCTAGACCTCATAATTCTGGTCATTACTCTATAGAAGCAAGTTACACCAATCAATTTGAGCAACATTTACGCAGCATTTTAAATCTACCTTTAGGAAACACCGCAAGTACCGTTGCCGGGATTATGGTAAATTTAGTTGGTGAAGAAGGTTTTTCTGGAGAGGTAGTTTATCAAAACATAGAAGAAATATTAAAAATTGATGGCGTAACGCCGCATATTTACGGAAAAAAAGAAACGCGTCCGTTTAGAAAAATGGGACATGTTACCATCGTAAATTCTGACATCGCTATTGCAAGAAAAGTAGCACAAAAAGTAAAAGAAACAATTAGAGTAATAAGCAAATAATTATGGTAGGAATAATAATGGGAAGCGATTCTGATCTTCCAATAATGGAAGAAGCAATAGCTATTTTACAGAGTTTTGATATTCAGATTGAAGTAGATATTGTTTCTGCTCACAGAACTCCAGAAAAACTTTTTGATTATTCTAAAAACGCACACAAAAGAGGTGTTAAAGTAATTATTGCTGGTGCTGGAGGTGCAGCTCATCTTCCAGGAATGGTAGCATCTATGAGTCCGTTACCAATAATTGGTGTTCCTATAAAAAGTAGAAATTCTATAGACGGATGGGATTCTGTTTTGTCTATCCTCCAAATGCCAGGTGGCGTTCCCGTTGCAACCGTTGCTTTAGATGGTGCAAAAAATGCAGGTATTCTAGCAGCTCAAATTATTGGTGCTTCAGATGAAATTGTTTTAAATAAAATAATTGCTTACAAAGAGGCCTTAAAACTAAAAGTTGAACAAGCTTCTGAACGCATAAGAAAATAAGTAAACAACACTATTGAAAGGACCCTTTAGGTTTTAAAAATCTAAAGGGTCTTTAAATTTAAATGAATACATGAATCCACTTTTACAAGATTTTAATACGGCTCCTTTTTCTAAAATTTCTAATGACAATTACAAACCTGCTATTCAAAAAGGGATTGAAATTGCAAAGTTAGAAATTGATGCAATTACAGATAATTCTAATGAACCAACTTTTGAAAATACAACGGTTGCTTTAGATTTTTCAGGTGAAAAACTAAATAGAATTACAAGTATATTCTTTAATTTAAATTCTGCAGAAACGAATGATGAAATTCAAAAAATTGCACAAGAAGTTTCTCCTTGGTTAAGTGAATTTGGAAATGACATTACTTTAAACACTGCCTTGTTTGCACGAGTGAAAGCTGTTTTTAATGTGAAAGAAACTTTAGATTTATCACCCGAACAAACAATGCTTCTAGACAAGCAATACAAAAGCTTTGCAAGAAATGGTGCTAATTTAAATGAAGAGGATAAAAGTAAACTTCGAGAAATTGATGCAAAACTTTCTACCCTTTCTTTAAAATTTGGCGAAAATGTATTGGCAGAAACCAATGCTTTCGAACTGCATATAACCAATGAAAATGATTTAGCGGGTTTGCCAGAAAGTGAAAAAGAGGCTGCAAAATCTAAAGACAAAGAAGGTTGGGTTTTCACCTTAGATTACCCAAGTTATATTCCGTTTTTAACGTACATCGATAATAGAGAATTGCGTAAAAAAATGGCAATTGCTGCTGGTAAAAAAGGATTTCAAGACAATTCATTTAATAATGAAGGGGTTGTATTAGAAATTGTAAACCTAAGACATCAAAGAGCAAACTTATTAAGTTACAAAACACATGCGCATTTCGTTTTAGAAGAAAGAATGGCAGAAACGCCTAAGAATGTAATAGCTTTTTCGAACAATCTCTTAGAAAAAGCAACACCCGCTGCCATTAAAGAATTTAATAACTTAGAAGCATATGCTAAAAAATTAGACGGCATAGACCAACTTCAAAAATGGGATGGCGCCTATTATTCAGAAAAATTAAAGAAAGAATTATTTGATTTAGATCAAGAGATCTTAAAACCTTATTTTAAATTAGAAAATGTAATTAGTGGTGTTTTTGAGATTGCCAATAGATTATTTGATTTACAATTTAAAGAAGTTTCGAACATTGACAAATACCACGAAGATGTTAAAACATTCAATGTAACGGATACAAAAGGAAACTTTGTTGCTGTTTTTTATGCAGATTTTCATCCTAGAAAAGGGAAAAGAAATGGTGCATGGATGACCTCTTATAAATCACAACAAATTAAGAATAATATAAACGAAAGACCTCATGTTTCTATCGTTTGTAATTTCACAAAGCCTACAGAAACAAAACCTTCTTTATTAACTTTTAATGAGGTTACCACGTTGTTTCATGAATTCGGACATGCATTACATGGAATGCTAGCAAACACAACTTATAACAGCTTATCAGGAACTTCTGTGTCTTGGGATTTTGTGGAATTACCAAGTCAGGTTTTAGAAAACTGGTGTTTTGAAAAAGAAGCCTTAGAATTGTTTGCAAAGCATTATGAAACTGGAGAAGTTATTCCAATGAATTATGTAGAGAAAATTAAAGAATCTGCAAGTTTTCATGAAGGAATGCAAACATTACGTCAATTGAGCTTTGGATTATTAGACATGCAATGGCACGGTCAAGATCCAACAGAAATTTCTTCTGTTAAAGTATTTGAAAACGGCGCTTTTGCAGACACAAAATTATATCCTGATGTTGCACAAAATGTTATGAGTACTGCTTTTTCTCACATTTTTCAAGGAGGGTATTCTGCTGGATATTACTCATACAAATGGGCCGAAGTTTTAGATGCAGATGCTTTTGAGTACTTTCTAGAAGAAGGAATTTTTAACAAAGAAGTGGCAACAAAATTCAAAGAAAATGTGCTTTCCAAAGGAGGAACAGAAAAACCAATGGAACTGTACAAACGCTTTAGAGGTAAAGAACCAAAACCTGATGCACTTTTAAAAAGAGCGGGGTTGATTTAATTTTTAGATTTAGGTCTTCGTTTTCAGTTAGTCTAATGCTAAAAACGAAGACTTTAGATTGCCTACTTATTTTTTTCCTCAATCCATTTGCTCATATACCTCGTAGCCTGCAATGTCTGATGCTGCAGCAAACTTCCTAAAAAATTAGAAACTCTATGTTTTTTTAAATTGGTTTGAATTTCTTCAATTTTACTAAAAAATAATGGTGCATTTTTTTCTTTACTATAAATGGAGTTGATAATATCTATTCCGTTTAATTGTGCCTGTTCCCAAACAGGTTTATTTGTATATAATTCCGCTGATTTCAGTGCAAAATCAGATAAATCGTCAGCTACAAAACCATTCCAAGGAAAATCATCAGCCATTCCTTCTACTCCAATAGCAGTAGTTACACTTGGCGTTCCACAAAGCATTGCTTCTGTTAATTTCCCTTTAATTCCTGCGCCATAATTTAAAGGAGCTAAAACTACTTTCGCTTTTTCTACAACTTCATCTGCATCTTCTGCAAAACCCTTTACAATAAAGCCTTCTTTCTTATTATGTAATTCTTGAATTTGCTGATTTACGTATGCACCATAAATATGAATTTCTGCTTTTGGAAGAACTTCTCTAACTTCGTTCCAGATGTATTTTTTTAAAGTTAAAACAGCATCTACATTTGGTTTGTGAAAAAAATTACCAATAAAAATAAAATGTTCTCTTTCTTCAAAAGACTTCCATTTTTTAATTTTATTTTCATCAATGGCATCTAATAAAAATGGCAAATAACAAAGAATTTTTTCATCAATCTTAAAAACTGATTTTAATAAATCCATCTCATACGTAGAGATAATTAAAGACACATCACATCTTAAAATCGAAGCAATTTCTCTTTTGGTATCATCCGATTGTAACAAAGCGTCGTTTGTAAATGCTTCTCCTTTTTTTAATTGTTGCTGTCGTGTTTTACGTAAGAAGTGCAAATCCTCAGTATCTAATATTCTAATAGCATCTGGACAATTTTCTGCAACGCGCCAACCAAACTGTTCTTCCATCATAAAACGATCGAATAGCACAATAGTTGGATTTAATTCTTTTATAAAGTTGTCAAAAGAAACATTATTTAATGCAATAGAAACTTCACTAATTCCTAAAGAAAATAAATCGATTGCTTTTTCATTTTTTTGTGCAGGTGACGCAAATATTATTTTATAATCCCTTTCTAAAAATTGCGCTATTAACTGCAACATTCTCTTTCCTGCAGCAGAGGAATTGGGTTCTACCCAAACGGCACCAATAATTAAAAGCGATTTTATTTGCAATTATTTAGCTGTAATTTGTTGTTCATAGTCCGTTTTCACCTTTTTTCCCCAAGCAACAACCGCTGTAATTTGAGCTGGCGATAATTTAGCTTCTGAGTGCGTCCAAGTATAAGAACTCAAAGGCATTTCTCCTTCTTCAACTTCCTCGTAAAGTTCATCCATTTTATGTGCTTTCTTTTTTAAGGAATACGCGTTCCATTTAGAAAAATTTAAATGCTTTTTACCATCACGAATATGTTCATCTAACCAATAATTAACTGGTGTAATTGAGTTGTACCAAGGATATTTAGTTTTAGCTGAATGACAATCAAAACAGGTAGTTTCTAAAATATTTTTAACATCTTTTGGCGGATTTGTTTCTGCTATAAAAGCTGCAACTGTTGCAATATCTCCATTATTTTTATCAGGACTAAAAAATTGAGAAATTACGAGAACAATTGATACTGAGATTATAATTTTTTTTAGAATTTTCATCTGTATGTTTTGAGAATATTTTGTGCGGTAAAACTACTAAATTCTTACTTTATTTTATGAAAATATATGTATTTTTGTGAATTATTAGCAAATTTTAAACCGAAAGGTTATAAGAAACACAAAATAAACGTACTTATGAAATATGATATTATTGTAATTGGTTCTGGTCCTGGAGGATATATAGCTGCAGTTAGAGCATCTCAGTTGGGCAAAAAAGTAGCAATTATTGAGAAATATGCAACATTAGGAGGTACTTGTTTAAATGTGGGCTGTATTCCTTCTAAAGCTTTATTAGATTCTTCCCATCACTTTTATGATGCTGTACATCATTTTGAAGAACACGGAATTACCGTTGAAAAACCAACTTTCGATTTCGGAAAAATGGTAGATAGAAAAGCAAAAGTTGTAGAAACCACAACTGGAGGAATCAAGTACTTAATGGACAAAAACAATATTGATGTTTTTGAAGGTTTGGGTTCTTTTGTAGATAAAACACATGTAAATATTGCTAAGAATGATGGTTCTTCTGAAGTTATAGAGGGAACTAACATTATTATTGCAACCGGTTCAAAACCAGCAACTTTACCTTTTATTAAATTAGATAAAGAAAGAATAATGACTTCTACGGAAGCTTTAAAATTACCTGAAGTACCAAAACACTTAATTGTAATTGGTGGAGGTGTAATTGGTTTAGAATTAGGCTCTGTATATAGCCGTTTGGGCGCGAAGGTAACTGTTGTAGAATACATGGATAAAATTGTTCCAGGAATGGATACGGATGTTTCTAAAGAGTTGCAAAAAGTATTTAAAAAGCAAGGAATTAAATTTGCAACAAGTCACAAAGTAACTTCTGTAGAAAGAAACGGAGATACTGTTACTGTAAAAGCAACTGACAAAAAAGACAGAGAAATTGAGTTTTCTGGTGATTATTGTTTGGTTGCCGTAGGAAGAAAAGCGTACACTGCAGGTTTAGGTCTAGAAAAAGTTGGTATTGAAGTGAATGAGCGCGGACAAGTTGCCGTGAATGATCATTTACAAACGAATATAAATTCTATTTACGCAATTGGTGATGTAGTTAAAGGAGCAATGCTAGCGCATAAAGCGGAAGAAGAAGGTGTTGTTGTTGCAGAATTTTTAGCAGGTGAAAAACCACATATTAATTATAATTTAATTCCAGGAATTGTGTATACGTGGCCAGAAGCTGCGGCAGTTGGTAAAACTGAAAACGAACTAAAAGAAGCAAAAATCGAGTATAAAGCAGGTAAGTTTTCTATGAGAGCACTGGGTAGATCTCGTGCAAGTGGAGATATTGACGGTTTTGTAAAAGTTTTAGCAGACAAAAATACAGATGAGATTTTAGGAGTTCATATGGTTGGCGCACGTGTTGCTGATTTAATTATGGAAGCTGCTGTTGCAATGGAGTTTAGAGCATCTGCAGAAGACTTGGCAAGAATTTGTCATGGGCACCCAACCTATTCTGAAGCTGTAAAAGAGGCTGCAAAAGCTGCTTGGGATGGCAAACCACTAAACGCATAACACATAACATATTTTATAAAAACAAAAAGCATCCAATGAATTGGATGCTTTTTGTTTACTGAAAATTTTACCTGATTTAGCGATACAATTTGGCACACTATAACCTGCATCGTGGTTTAAGTATGACGATGTAAACGGCATTGGCCATGAAAGAAGTATTTGGAGAAATGCTTGGTCTTTGTCACTAAAGAGAAACATTCAATTACATAAAAAAAATCTGTATTTAGTGAAGCAAGTATTGCAAATATTACTCGAAATGGTTTCTCAATAAATGATAAAATTATTTATTGAGATGCGCATTTTGCTAGTTTAATTTAAGGTCTTGGTTTAAATTATAAATAAAATTTAGCTGTTTTCTTTGGAAAAAAAAGATCCTACAATGCAGAATTTAGGATTATACATTACGCTAACGGAAATATTTTTCCACAAAACTCTGGTGTTGCCGTTACCATTCAATTTACCTTTGGAAAAACATTTTAAATCGCACTTCTAATCAATAAGAATTGTATTTTTGTAATAATGATGCAAAGAACTACCCGTACTTTTTCTATTGAGCATATTAAAGGTTTTAAACAAAACTTATTATCCTGGTCTCAGCAATTTGAAACTGCACTTTGGTTAGATTCTAATAATTACCAGCAGCAATACGCTAGTTTTGATAGCGCGTTAGCCCTTGAAGAATTTACTTCAATTAAAACAGATTACACCAATGCTTTTGACAAGCTAAAGGAATATCAAACCATCACAAAAGATTATATTTTTGGGTATATTTCTTATGATGTTAAAAATGATGTCGAGCGATTATCTTCAAACAATTATGATGGTTTAAATTTCGCTGATTTGTATTTTTTTCAACCTCAAAAACTAATTTTTATCAAAGGAAAAAATATCGAATTCCACTACTTAAAAATGGTAGATGATGAAATAGAAAGTGATTTTAATACTATTTGTGCAAGAAAAATCACCACTAAACCATCAGATTCAGACGAGAAAATTAAAATTAAGCTTAGAATTCATAAAGACGAATATTATTCAAAAGTACATACAATTTTAGATCATATTAAAAGAGGAGATCTTTACGAAGCTAATTTCTGTCAGGAATTTTATGCAGAGAATGCAAGCATAAACCCTGTTGAAGTTTACAAACATTTAAATGACATTTCTGAACCTCCTTTTGCTTCCTTTCTAAAAATGGATCACCAGTATGCATTATGCGCTTCGCCAGAAAGGTATCTAAAAAAACAAGGATTAAAAATTATTTCTCAGCCTATAAAAGGAACTGCAAAAAGATTGATTAGTGCAATTGATGATAACAAAATTGCAACTGATTTATCCAGAGATATTAAGGAACGGGCAGAAAATGTAATGATTGTAGATTTAGTAAGAAACGATTTATCTAAAACTGCAAAAATAGCCACTGTAAAAGTAGAAGAATTGTGTAAAGTCTACTCTTTTAAACAAGTGCATCAAATGATTTCTACAGTAGTTTCTGAAATTGATACAACTACGCATCCTATAGAAACGTTAAGAAGTACTTTTCCTATGGGAAGTATGACTGGCGCCCCTAAAGTTTCTGCAATGAAAATTATTGAAAAGTTAGAAGAGACCAAACGTGGCTTATATTCTGGAACTATTGGGTATTTTACACCCGAAAATAATTTCGATTTTAATGTTGTCATTAGAAGTATTTTATACAACGAAGAAAAAAAATATATTTCTTATTCCGTTGGTGGAGCCATTACAGAGAAATCTATAGTAGAAAAAGAATATGAAGAATGCTTATTAAAAGCCAAGGCTATGAAATATGTTTTACAGAATTCTAAATAAAAGGATGCCCACTATTTTCTTTAGAATTTATTTTTCATACTTTTCTATGTATATCATAGCGCAGAAAACATCTTTTTTACCGAAATATTAAATACTTTTGCAATATGATACCAAATCAAGAAGAACTTTTTAAAGAAACGTTGGCTAGTTTGAAAGAAACCCCAACTGAACAAAATATGTTTAACAAATTTTTAGATTTGTATCCTGCAGAATGGAAACAACTAAAAGTTACCTTTTCGAAGTTTAATAGAAGTAAGCAATTTGGTAGAACAATTCCTTTACCAAGGCCAGAAGTATCTATAAGAAAAGACATTCGTGTTTGGCTGTCTAAACAAGTCTAAAATAACTTCATTATTTTCCGTACTTTTGGGGACCGTATGCTTCAAAAACTATCCAATCTTATTCAACAAAAATTTCCTTTTTTAAAGGAAAAAAAACTATTAATCGCCATTTCTGGAGGAATAGATTCTGTTGTTTTAACACATCTTTTGTCAGCATTAAATTTTAATATTTCTTTAGTACATTGCAATTTTAATTTAAGAAATACAGAAAGCGATTTAGATACTGTATTCGTAAAAGAATTGGCTGAAAAACTTCAAATTAAATGTTTTACAACTTCTTTTGAAACAGAGAAAATAGCAAAAGAAAATAAGGAGTCCATACAAATTACTGCTAGAAACTTGCGTTATACTTGGTTTCAAGAAACACTACAAGAACATAATTTCGATTTTGTATTAACGGCGCATCATGCAGATGATAATTTAGAGACTTTTTTGATAAATTTAACAAGAGGAAGTGGTTTAGATGGTTTTACAGGGATTCCTGAAGTCAATGGAAATATCATACGCCCGTTATTAAAATTCTCAAGAAATGAAATTGAGTCTTTTGCGAAAGAGAACGACATTGCTTGGCGTGAAGACCAAAGCAACGCTTCTATAAAATATGTTCGAAATAAAATTAGACATAAAGTACTACCTGTCTTAAAAGAGATAAATCCTAGTTTACTAGATACGTTTTCTAAAACCATAGAGCACTTGAAAGAGAGCTCTCAAATTATTTACGATAGCATTGAGAAAATCTCTAATAACGTAGTTTTAAAAGAGAATGGTGTTACGAAGTTTAAAATTGACAAACTTCAGCAATTATCAAATCCGAAAGCCTATTTATATCAACTTTTAGAAACTTATAATTTTACTGAATTTAATGATATTTACAATTTACTTTCTGCACAATCTGGTAAACAAGTGTTTTCTAAGACACATGTACTTTTAAAAGATAGAGATTTTCTAATATTGTCTAAAAAAGAACCCTCATCCAAGCACCATAAAACATTAGAGGTTGGGTTTCAGATAGCTGAAAATATATTAAAAATTGAAGACCCAATACATTTAAGTTTTAAAGAAGTTAGTGCACAATTAATTGAAAAAAATAAGACTATTTGTGTTTCTAAAGAAAGTTTAAAGTACCCTTTAATTGTAAGGAAATGGAAAAATGGCGACTATTTTTATCCTGCAGGGATGCTTGGAAAAAAGAAGCTAAGTAAGTATTTTAAAGACGAGAAATTATCGCTTTTAGAAAAACAAAATATATGGCTACTTTGTAGTGCTGATAACTCCATTATTTGGATTATTGGAATGCGAAAAGACAATCGATTTAAAATAGAAAAAAAAACTAGCAAAGCATATTTAGAAATAACATTCCTACAATGAAAAAAATTTTAATATTATTTTTACTTTTATTTTCAACCTTCACAAATGCACAAACAGAAGATACCCCTATTGTTTGGGAGTCTTCTATCAATCAAATTTCAAAAACTGAATACGATGTTATTTTTACCGCTAAACTTTTTCAAGAATGGCATTTATACTCCCAATACAACCCAGAATATGCCTCACAACCATTAGAAATTTTAATTCCGGAAGGCAGAAAAGGATATAAATTAGTTGGTAAAGCAAAAGAAAGCCAAACAAAAAAAGAATACTCAGAAGTTTGGGAAAAAGAAGAAATTTTCTTTGCAAATAAAGCTATTATTGCACAGAGAATACAAATAACAGATACTACTATTTCTTCTTTAACCTTAGAAATTTTTGGCCAAGTTTGTAGAGAAGCCTGTATACAAATAGAAGAAACTTTTTCTTTTGCTCTTAACGGCAAAAAACTAATAAAAGAAGTAATCGTTTTAGATAAAAAAAGTAAAAACTTAACAAAGAGTCTGCAATTAGACCTAAAAAACACTGCTTTATTGCAAACTGCAACTAAATCGGCCAACAAATCTGGTAATTCTTTATTCAATATTTTCCTTTTAGGATTTATTGGTGGCTTGCTAGCCTTGTTAACGCCATGTGTTTTTCCAATGATTCCTTTAACCGTTTCATTCTTTACAAAACAATCTCAAAGTAAAAAGAAAGGAATCTTTAACGCCATTTTATACGGAGTGTTTATTGTAATTATTTACATGCTACTGAGTGTCCCTTTTCATTTAATTGATGGCTTAGATCCTAGTATTTTAAATACTATCTCCACTAATATTTGGTTAAATATTTTCTTTTTTGTCATTTTAGTCTTTTTCTCCTTATCCTTTTTTGGCTTTTACGAAATAACATTACCAAGTTCTTGGGGAACCAAAATGGACGCTGCTTCTGATGTTGGTGGATTTGTAGGTATTTTCTTTATGGCATTAACTTTAGCAATTGTTTCTTTTTCTTGCACAGGACCTATTTTAGGCTCTCTTTTAGCAGGTTCTTTGGGTACAGTTGGCAATCCAGCCTTTCAGCTTTCTGCAGGTATGACAGGCTTTGGTTTAGCGTTAGCAATGCCTTTTGCATTGTTTGCCTTGTTTCCTAATTTATTAAATTCTTTACCAAAATCTGGAGGCTGGCTAAATACAACCAAAGTAGTTTTAGGTTTTTTAGAACTAGCTTTTGCATTTAAATTTTTATCGAACTCAGATTTAGTTGGGCACTGGGACCTATTAAAACGTGAGATTTTTATTGGTCTTTGGATTGTAATTTTTTCTGCATTGGTATTGTATCTTTTTGGTAAAATAAAATTCCCGCATGATGCTCCATTGAAGAAAATATCATTTTTTAGAAGTTCTTTTGGTGTGCTTATTTTTGCTTTTGTAGTCTATTTAATTCCTGGGACATTTAAAAATCCAACTTGGAATTTAAGCGCATTAAGTGGTTTTCCACCTCCTCAATTTTATAGTATTTATGAACAAGCATCAGACTGTCCATTAGGTTTAGATTGTTATAAAGATTTTGATGAAGGTTTGCAAGCTGCAAAAGAGACAAACAAACCTATTTTACTAGACTTTACAGGATGGGCTTGCGTAAATTGTAGGAAAATGGAGGAAAATGTTTGGAGCGATTCAGAAATTTACAACCTTCTTAAAGAAGAATACATTCTAATTTCTTTATATGTAGATGACAATGAAAAAGAACTGCCAAAAGCAGCACAATTTGACTTTAAAAAAGCAAACGGTAACATTAAAAAGATTAAAACCTACGGGGATAAATGGTCTACGTTTCAAATACTAAATTTTAAAAATGCGTCACAACCTTATTATATTTTGATGAATGCAGATTTAGAAATTTTAAATTCATCGCAACAATATACAGATATCAAAACCTATAAAAATTGGTTAAAAAAAGGGATTGAAAATTTCAATAAATAACAATTAAAATAAATTATATTGTATATTTGTTCCTATTATTTTGAGAAATGAAAAAAATATTATTGCTTTTTATACTTTTTATTTGCTTAAACATTTCTATGCAAGCTCAAGAAGCAAGCACAAATATGAGTAAAGTACCTGTTAGTATTTATACTTTTAACTCACTTAAAAAAGACGCACATAACATCTCTTCGATTAGCAGAAGATTGAATATAAATCCTTTCTATTCAGTAATTCCAAACAACCATAATGTTGATGAAAAAATATATCCTTTAAACTTTAAAGAAATTGGAGAGCAAACAACAGAATACGTTTATGATGATTATCAAAAATATCAAGATAAAACTTTCTTAAAAGAGTTCTTATTTGCCAACGACCCAACAAGATGGAATCTTCAAAGAATAAAAAACAGAATACACCCTGTACCTTTAAATAAATAACAAATTCTCTTTTTACTAAAATTTAATAAAATTTATATCGTTTTCGTAATTAAATAGTTAATTATTAGGGAATACCTAAGTTCTGTAACACCCCTTTTTCGTAAGTTTACCTCATAAAATTTACTAAATATGTCAGGATTACCAAAGCTTGCTCGATTTAATGAAAATGTGTTGTCTAAATATCAAATTTACAATAGTATTTTTATGACCTTGCCTTTTGAGACTATTAGCAATACAGGTGTATTGTTACCATTGTTTCATGAATTGTGTAAAAAGGGGTTTCAAGAAGGAAAAAACCCAACAGAAATTGTAGATACATTCTTTGACAAATATCAAGAAAACCTAACTGAAGCAGAGAAAACAGATTTATTATTTCGTTTTATTCAATATATAGAACGCCAAGTAGTATTATTTGACGCTATAGAAGATGCGGCTTTTCCTGTTGTAAACAATATGGACGGAATTGGCACACTAAGAAATTCTAAAGAAACTGCACTTTTAGGTGACAAAAAAGAAGATTTAAAAGCACATTTAGAAGATTTTAAAGTGCGTATAGTTTTAACCGCGCACCCAACACAATTTTATCCTGGAACGGTGCTTGGAATTATTACAGACCTAGACAAAGCTATACAAAATGACGATTTATTACTCATAAAAAAATTGCTAGCTCAATTAGGAAAAACACCATTTTATAAAAAAGAAAAACCAACACCTTACGATGAGGCTGTGAGTTTAATTTGGTATTTAGAAAATGTATTTTACGAATCTATTAGTAAAATATACAACTATATTCAAAACAATATTTATGATGGAAATCCTATGGATAATGAAATTATAGATCTTGGTTTTTGGCCTGGTGGAGATAGAGATGGAAATCCTTTTGTTACTACAAAAATAACATTGGATGTAGCAGAGAGATTAAGACAATCTATTTTAAGAAGTTACTACCGAGATGTAAGAAGACTTAAAAGACGTTTTACTTTTGATGGCGTTCAAGAAGTTTTATCAAAAATTGAAAAAAGATTATACAAACACGTAGTAAGAAGCTATAATAAAGTAAATTTTTCGCAAGATATATTTTTAGATGAACTTGCAAAAGCAAGAAAAATTATAGAAGAAAAACATCAATCTTTATTTATAGAAGAACTAGACGATTTTATTAATAAAGTAAGAATTTTTGGTTTTCATTTTGCAACCTTAGATATTAGACAAGATAGCAGAGTGCATCACAAAGCATTTACACAAATTGTAAAAGATTTACAACATACCGGAGATACTACATTCCCTAAAAATTATGAATTTTTAGATGAAGAGGAACAAATTGAAATTCTATCGGTTATAAAAGGAAGCATTGATCCTAAAATGCTAACTGATGATACTTCCGTGAGCACTATAGAATCTATTTATGCATTAAAAGAGATCCAGGCTAGAAACGGAGAACGTGGTGCAAATCGTTACATTATCAGCAACAATCAAACGGCTTTAAATGTAATGCAAACCTTTGCAATGCTAAATCTTTGTGGATTTGAAAATGAATTACCAGTAGATGTAATTCCGCTTTTTGAGACTGTAGAAGACTTGCAAAATGCAGAGCAAGTAATGAGAACTATTTATTCAAATAGAACCTACAGATATCACTTAGAAAAAAGAAAAAACAAGCAAACCATAATGTTAGGTTTTTCTGATGGAACAAAAGATGGTGGTTATTTAATGGCCAACTGGGGTATTTTTAAGGCAAAAGAAGCACTCACAAAAGTTTCTAGAGAATTTAATATTGAAGTTATTTTCTTTGACGGACGTGGAGGACCACCCGCTCGTGGAGGAGGAAAAACACATCAATTTTATGCTTCTTTAGGGCCAACAATTGAAGACAAGGAAATTCAATTAACAGTCCAAGGACAAACTATTAGTTCTAATTTTGGTACTAAAAATTCTGCACAATATAATTTAGAGCAATTAATAAGTTCTGGAATTAAGAATGACATCTTTACAAAAGATCAATTAAATGACAAAAACAGAAAGTTAATTGAAGATATGGCTGAAATTAGCTATAAAACTTATGTTGATTTTAAAAACCATGCACAGTTTTTACCCTACTTAGAAAAAATGAGTACGTTAAAATATTATGCAAAAACAAATATTGGTAGCAGACCAAGTAAGCGAGGCGGATCAGATAAACTAGATTTCTCTGCCTTAAGAGCCATTCCTTTTGTAGGAAGTTGGAGCCAGCTAAAACAAAATGTTCCTGGGTTTTTTGGACTAGGTACTGCACTTAAAAAATATGAAGATGCAAATAGATTTGATGAAATTATAGAATTTTACAATACTTCAGATTTCTTTAAAACTTTGCTGGAAAATAGTATGATGAGTTTAACCAAATCTTTCTTTGAACTCACTGCATACATGGCAGATGATGCTGAGTTTGGTGAATTCTGGAAGTTAATTTTCGAAGAGTATAAAACAACAAAAAGGTTGTTGTTAAAACTTACAGGACACAAAGAGCTAATGGAGAATTTTCCGGTAGGAAAAGCATCTATTGAAATTAGAGAAAAAATTGTTTTACCACTTTTAACCATTCAGCAATTTGCTTTAAAACAAATTCAAGAACTACAAAGTTCTGAAGGAAATGCAGAAAAGATAGCCGTATATGAAAAAATGGTCATGCGTTCTTTATTTGGTAATATTAATGCTAGTAGAAATTCTGCTTAATATAAAAAGTATATTTCTTTTACTAATTTTTTAAATTAAAATGCAATCAGGATGTGATTGCATTTTTTTTGCACCTAAAAGGAACGATTAATTAATTTGAAAATGCAACATAAAAGCACCTAATAAAATTATAATAATAAAAACTATATTTTTTTTAGAAAATTTTTCCTTGAAGAAGAATGCACTAAATAAAATAGTTGCTAAAGGTGCTGCCAAAAACAAAAGGCTAGAAACAATGGGATTCGTCTGCTTTAAACCTAGAAGACTGAATAGGATTGCAAAAAAAATAACAGTACTCATTATGATTATTCTTTTAAAATAAATTCTTAATTCTGTTTTAATTGAACTAATATTTGCTTTTTTAAAAGTAAACAACAAGCCAACAAAAAAGACAATAGATTCTTGATTTGCAATAATTAACAAAGGAGAAAAATTTAAATTTAAATTTTTCCAATGAAGTATTGCAGAAAAACTGTAACTAAAAGTCATTAAAAGCAAAATTAAATGCTGTTTGAAAGTTATTTTTAATTGCGTCTGCTTATTACTAAAAATAAAACATACAAATCCAGACACGATGAATAATAAACCTAATAAAGACTCTTTAATTGGAACTGCATCAAATATCGATAAATATAAAATTGTAAAAACAACGCCTAGTAAATTATAAATTCCCAACCATTGTAATGATGATTTTTTAATAACTGCTAGCATACTAAACAATCCTAAAACACCAAATAGAGAACCCGTAGTAATTTTAATAAAATCAGAAATAGAAATATGCTCTATTGTAAAAAATAATAATAAAAACCCTATGGAAATAGTACTTGTAAAAAAAGCACGGTAAGCCACTAAAAAAGGAATAGAGGTAGCTTTTATATTTTTTTTCCACAGGACATTATTGTAAGAAAATAGTAAAACAGATAGCATAATAAAAATCATATGATACTATTTAATTTAAAAGGTGTTTTTTTGAAATTTCTAAAAACTTAATAAAGCCAGTTTTTAGAACCAGTTTTTCTAAAATTAAAAATGATGCAGCATTTGTAATGTCATCATTTTCTAAATGACTTATTTTTATTTTAGTTTGATAATAAAACAATGATATGTAATCATAATAACTTAATTCAACCTTTTCTAAAACTACCAATTCTAAATTTCCTTTTGCCGTAGAAATATTATTACTATACCAATTTATATTAGCTAATGCTATTAAATAAATAGAACTCATCGTATTATCAGACCAGTTATCTGATTCAAAAATTTGTTCATAGAATTTATTTGATAATTTGGTAAGTATTTTGTATTCTTCTTTTATCAGTAATGCAGGTATCACTTCTTCTAAAAACATATTAACCTTTGTTGTTTTGCATTCTTTAAATAATTCTTCTTTTAACGAGCTATCAATGGCACTAGATCGCATAATTTTATAACTGTAGAACCTTCCTTTTAAAACCTCATTAAATGTACTAAAAGCTTCAGGTCGTTTAATCTCTTGATTTTTACAAATAGCCCCTGTATAGAACAGTCTGTAAAAATCCATTAATGCCACAAAAAACAAATCTGATTTGATAGGAGATTCCTTTTTAATTAATGTTAATACTTTAAAGTAAATACCTCTTAAATGAGAATAATCAATATATAATAAAGGCACAGTGTTTCTAAAACTTTCATGCTTTATTAAATCATTATAAATAGTTAGTGCTCTTTTTTCATTTAAACTATAAAAACTATGCGTTATAATAGTTGCAAACTTGAGTAACTCGTCAAATTTAGGTTTGCTTAATTCTATCTTTTCAAAAAGCTTATTTAAAGTCTTTAAATTATTTCTCTGGATTAAATTCGATATGAAATAGGCTACGAAAATAATATTTTTATTATAAAGTATCCCTGTGTTTATTATCTGGATCTCCTTTTCATTTAAATCATTAGATTGCTGTATTACAAGTAATTGTTGCTGAAAATACCACTCATCAAAATTCAAATTATCTTTTAAATAGTTTGTAAATGATGTGAATTCTAAATAATTTGCAAGCGTATTTAATGTCGCTAAACTAGGTTTTGTCTTGTTTAAAAAACCAAACAAACGACGAAGTGTATTATAACCGATTTTTAAATTATTAAAAGATTCTAAAGCTTCCTTTAAATATTTAATATCTCTTACATTATTTACAATAATATTAGATTTTTTCTGAATATCTATTAATAATTGGGAATGGTCTAAATTCATTAATCAAGTTATTTTACGAATATACCAAAAAAAAAAAATAGAACTATTGTAATAAATGATTTAAAAAAGTGATAAATGGTTCATAAATGTATTATATGATACAACTTACCTTATGTAAAAAAAAGAATCATTTTTAGTGTAATCAAGCATTG
>Ga0209197_1000201_pt1 | contig 43721 bp, 49 predicted proteins | sample COGITO_mtgs_1105_4_FD_184802 | JGI IMG/M metagenome (GOLD analysis project Ga0209197, IMG submission 184802) | Pelagic marine microbial communities from North Sea - COGITO_mtgs_110512 (SPAdes) (version 2) | ecosystem: Environmental > Aquatic > Marine > Epipelagic ... | reverse complement strand
CATTAAGCCTATAAAAGCGAAGGAAACGTTTGATATGCATAAGGAGCAACCCTCAATAGGTATTATCAAATATGCTAGTGATAGTTTTGAAACTGGCGCACTTGTAGGGTTTAAGCCTGGTATGGAATACGAATTTAATATAGAGGGACAACGATTGTATCGTGTGCCTACCAATCAAATTACAATTAAATATGAGTACCAAGGAGACGAAGAAGAATATAATCCAAGCAGCACGCAAGGCTGTTGAGGAACTCATTAAGGTAGCAGAAGAAAAAATCATTACGAACACAGAAGACGATGTCTCTGCTGATAGGTTAAAGAACGCTGCTGCAACTAAGAAGCTTGCAATATTTGATGCTTTTGAGATTTTAAATCGCATCGACGAAGAAGAAAGAATACTAGAGAACAGGCCCAAAGAAGATGCTAAAGAAGCGTTTAAAGGGTTTGCTGAAAGACGTTCTAAGTAATGTACCAGCAGGATTTAGTAAAGACCGTAGAACCAGTTAAGCTTACCACAATACATCGGTACAACAAAGGTAAGAAATGGAAGTACGGTTATAATAAAGAACAAGACCTTGTTGTTATAAGCAAGACAGGGGAGATTGGTGAAATCATTGAGATACAGGGTTTAGTTATAGCGCTGCCTCCAGAACCTAAGGGTTTAAAAAAAGGCGTAAACAGATGGGCTGTTCAGGAGTACCCTAAGGAGCTTAAAAATATTAAGAGTATATTTGATTGGCAATCTTATCCAGATGAATTTAAAGGTAAATGGGAAGCTTATATTGACGAAGAATTCAATAGGCGTGATAACGGTTATTGGTTTTATAACAAAGGCAAGCCTACTTATATTACTGGCACTCACTACATGTACCTGCAGTGGAGTAAGATTGATGTCGGTAACCCAGATTACCGCGAAGCCAATAGACTCTTCTTTATATTTTGGGAAGCCTGCAAAGCTGATACAAGGAGTTACGGAATGTGCTACCTTAAAAACAGACGTAGTGGATTCTCATTTATGGCATCAGGGGAAACGGTCAACATGGCAACCATCTCAAGTGATGCGCGATTCGGTATCCTATCTAAGTCGGGTAGCGATGCTAAAAAAATGTTTACCGACAAAGTCGTACCCATATCCCTTAACTACCCGTTTTTCTTCAAACCTATTCAAGATGGTATGGATAGACCGAAGACTGAACTGGCATATAGGGTTCCTGCTTCTAAGCTAACACGTAAAAGCATACAAGCACAGGAAACCAAGATACAGTTAGAGGGTTTAGATACTACGATTGACTGGAAGAACACCGGCGATAACTCTTACGATGGTGAAAAGCTTAGACTGCTTGTGCACGATGAGAGTGGTAAGTGGGAAAGACCAGATAATATATTAAACAACTGGCGTGTAACAAAAACGTGTTTGCGTCTTGGTGCTCGTATTATTGGGAAGTGTTTAATGGGTAGTACATCGAATGCTTTAGATAAAGGTGGTAACAACTTTAAAAAGCTTTATTTAGATTCGGACGTAAACAAAAGAAACAACAATGGTCAAACAAGATCGGGATTATACGCACTCTTTATACCAATGGAGTGGAACTATGAAGGATTTATTGATGAGTACGGGCAGCCGGTATTTAATACACCTCAAGAAGAAGTATTAGGACCACACGGCGACCCAATTGAAGTTGGGGTTATAGATTACTGGGAGAACGAAGTTGAGGGCCTTAAAGGAGACCAGGATGCTTTAAACGAATACTATCGCCAGTTCCCTCGTACTACAGACCATGCTTTTCGTGATGAAAGCAAGAATAGTATTTTTAACTTAGCGAAAATCTACGAACAGATTGATTATAACGCCGACTTGCGTAATACTAATACTATAACCACTGGTAATTTTCAGTGGGAGAACGGTGTTAAGGACACAAAGGTAGTATTTATACCTAGTCCACAAGGCAGGTTTAAAGTCTCTTGGGTACCAGGGACCGATCTTCAAAACAGGCAGATTATAAAGAATAGCACACGCTATCCAGGTAACGAGCACGTTGGTGCATTTGGCTGTGATAGTTACGATATTTCAGGCACGACTGACGGCAGAGGCTCTAAAGGCGCATTGCACGGACTAACAAAGTTCAGCATGGAGAATGCACCACCTAGCACGTTCTTTTTAGAATACATAGCTAGGCCTCAGACAGCGGAGATATTTTTCGAAGACGTACTAATGGCGTGCGTCTTTTACGGAATGCCATTACTTGCTGAGAATAACAAACCTAGGTTACTGTACCATTTTAAGCGCAGGGGCTACAGAGGTTATTCGATGAACCGACCTGACAGATTATGGAACAAGCTTTCCGTAACTGAAAAAGAGATAGGTGGAATACCGAACTCTAGCCAAGACATAAAGCAAGCACACGCTGCTGCAATTGAAATGTATATTAACGAACACGTTGGTATGCTTAGTGAAGGCGAGTACGGCGCAATGTATTTTAACGATACACTTAATGACTGGTCTAAGTTTGATATAAACAATCGTACAAAGCACGATGCTTCTATCAGCTCAGGTCTGGCAATTATGGCATGTCATAAAGATTTATACAGGCCGGTAGGAGAGCAACAGAAAACAAAATTAAACCTTAAAGTGGCTAGGTACAGCCAAGACGGTTTTACTTCAAAAATAATAAAATAACAATATGGCTAACTCAGCTGCAAGTAACTTTTTCCCAAGCCAAGTGGCTAGCGACCAAGAAAAGATGTCGCCTGCTTATGGCCTGCAGGTAGGTCGAGCTATTCAGAACGAGTGGTTTGATGGCAACCAAGGGAGCGTAAGATTCAGAAGCAATCAAGACAGCTTTCACAGTTTACGATTATACGCACGCGGTGAACAGCCTATACAGAAATATAAAGACGAGCTATCCATAAATGGTGATTTATCTTATCTTAACCTCGATTGGAAGCCAGTCCCAATACTTTCTAAATTTGTTGATATCGTTGTTAACGGTATTGCAGATCGGTCTTTTGATATCAAGGCATACTCTCAAGATCCGTACGGTGTTGAAAAGCGCACAAAGTACATGGACTCTATTATTAGAGACATGCAAACTAAAGAGCTCAACGACTATGCAGCTGAGGCATTTGGTATTAACTTATACGAAAACGATCCTGCGGCATTGCCGGAATCTAAAGAAGAGCTTGAGTTACATATGCAGCTCAGCTACAAGCAAGGTATTGAAATTGCTGAAGAGGTTGCGATAAACACATTACTAGAGGGCAACAAGTACGACTTAATTAAAAGACGTGTATACCACGATTTAACAACCATTGGTATAGGTGCTGTTAAAAACACTTTCTCTGAATCAGAAGGTGTTTTAGTTGATTACGTTGACCCGGCTAACCTAGTGTATTCGTACACGGAATCACCATACTTTGAAGACATTTATTATGTTGGTGAAGTAAAGACCATACCGATTAGTGAACTTAAGAAGCAGTATCCTTCGCTAACGCAAGAAGATTTAGACGAAATTAAAGGTAGTGGATCACAAAACCTAACGGGTAGCTGGAATAGAAGCGAGATTAACGACAATTACTACGATTCAAACACCGTTCAAATACTGTACTTCAATTACAAGACGTACATGAATGAAGTGTACAAGATTAAAGAAACAGCTACAGGCGCTGAGAAAGTAATACTACGTGACGACCAGTTTAACCCGCCAGCCGATGCTGAAGGTTTTGCTAAAGCATCGCGCTCACTAGAAGTACTTTATGAAGGTGCAATAGTATTGGGTACAAGCATACTGCTTGAATGGGGTATTGCAGAGAACATGATGCGCCCCAAGAGCGATTACAATAAAGTAAAAATGAATTACAGTATTGTAGCGCCTAGAATGTATAAAGGCCGTATCGAGTCTATTGTAAGTCGTTGTACTGGCTTTGCTGATATGGTTCAGCTTACACACTTAAAGATGCAGCAAGTACTATCTAAGATGATGCCTGATGGTGTTTATATGGATGCCGATGGTCTTGCTGAAATTGATTTAGGTAACGGTACAAACTACAACCCGCAAGAAGCATTAAACATGTTCTTCCAAACGGGTTCTGTTATTGGTAGGTCATTTACACAAGAGGGTGATATGAACCCTGGTAAAGTGCCTATTCAGCCGTTACAGACGGGTGCGGGCGGTCAGAAGCTACAAACTTTAATCCAGACGTATAACTATTACTTGCAGATGATTCGTGACGTTACGGGTCTTAATGAAGCTCGTGATGGTTCATCACCTGATGCAAGAGCGTTGGTTGGCGTACAGAAACTTGCAGCGGCAAATTCAAACACAGCTACACGCCACATACTGGATGCTGGGTTGTTCTTAACAGCTGACGTAGCAGAAGGATTGTCACTTAGAATATCTGATATACTAGAGTACAGCCCGTCGCGTGATGCGTTTATACAAAAGATTGGTGGATTCAATGTGGCTACGTTAAGCGAGCTTACTGAATTGCACCTTTACGACTTTGGTATTATGCTAGAGTTGTCGCCAGATGACGAAGAGAAAGGAATGTTGGAAAACAATATTCAAACAGCACTGTCCGCAGGGTTGATTGACCTTGAGGATGCTATTGATATTCGTGAGGTTAAAAACCTTAAGTTAGCTAACCAGTTGTTGAAGCTACGCCGCAAGAAGAAACTTGAGCGTGACCAACAAATGCAGCAAGAAAACATACAAGCACAGGCACAAGCAAACGCACAGGCACAACAAGTTGCAGCACAGGCTGAAGTGCAGAAAGACCAGGCGCTGTTCCAAACAAAAGCACAGCTTGAACAAATGAAAGCGCAGCTTGAGCAACAGAAAATGCAAAGTGAAGTTGAAGCTAAGAAAGAGCTTATGGCTTTGGAGTTCCAATACAACATGCAGCTTAAAGGGGTTGAGGTTGAAGGCCAGAAATCAAAAGAGCAGCAGAAAGAAGACCGCAAGGACGAAAGAACAAAATTACAAGCAACTCAGCAAAGTGAGTTGATCGATCAAAGAAAAAATGACTCACCACCTAAAAACTTCGAATCCTCTGGAAACGATATACTTGGGAGTGGGTTCGGCTTAGGTACCTTTGAACCTAGGTAATTATAGTAATAACAATTTTATAATATCTTATCATGAGTGAAGAAACTAACCCGATAGCATCCGTCGATGATGATGGAACTATCAAACTAGACTTACGACAAAATGCCGTTCAAGAGCAAAGCGCAGATGAGGTTCCTGTACGCGACGAACCCGCAGTTAGCGAAGAAGTACCAGCAGAAAACCTCGAGCAGCCAGCTGAAGAACCTGCCAGAGAAGAAGCCTCGGTTGAAGAACCAGTAGAGCAACAACCTGTATTACAGGAAATTACAGAAGAAGAGGTTGAAGAAGTAACAGATGAGTTACAAGAAGAGGTTGCGGAAGCAATTGCTGAATCAGCCGTGACAGGTGTAGAGCTACCTGAAAACATTCAAAAAGTTGTAGACTTTATGAATGAAACGGGCGGTTCTTTAGAAGACTACGTCCGCCTTAATACAGATTACGCATCGTTAAACGAAGACCAATTGCTTCGCGAGTACTATGAAGCAGTATACACTTCTTACGACAGAGAGGACATCGACTTTTTATTAAGCGATAAGTTTTCTTACGATGAAGAACTTGATGACGAGCGCGAAATACGTTTAAAGAAATTAGAGCGTAAAGAGGCATTAGCAAAAGCAAAAAACCACTTAGACGGTTTAAAGTCTAAGTACTACGATGAAATTAAGATGGGTTCAAAATTGAATCCGGAACAACAAAAAGCGGTTGAGTTTTTTAACCGTTATAATAAAGAGAGCGAAGAAGCTGCGAAAGTTGCTGAACGACAAACCAGTAGGTTTAAACAAGAAAGTGCGAAAGTGTTTAACGAAAAATTCGAAGGTTTCGATTATAACGTTGGAGACAAGAAGTACCGCTTTAAAGTTAACGATGCTGGCCAGATTAAAGAAACTCAAGGTGACATTAACAACTTTATCAAGAAGTTCTTGAATGAAAAGGGGGAAATGAAAGACGCCAAGGGTTATCATAAATCGCTGTTCACGGCTATGAATGCTGATCAAGTTGCACAACACTTCTACGAGCAAGGCAAAGCCGACGCAGTGAAGGATAGTATGGCACGCACAAAGAACGTTAATATGAATCCGAGAGGGGTTCATGAAGAAGTAACGGCATCTAACGGGTGGAAAATACGCGCAGTTGACAGTGGGCAAAGCACTTCTAAGCTTAAGGTTAAGTTTAAGAAATAATAATCCATTTAAAAATAATAAAAAATGGCTTTAGCAAACACTGGTGCTGCACTACAGCATCTTACTCCACGTCCTGTTAAAGGATTGTTTGGGGACAATTACTTGTCTGTGGCTGACATGGACTTTACACAACAATTTCTTCCTGAAGTTTACGAAAAGGAAGTAGAGCGCTACGGAAAGCGTACTGTAGGTGGATTCCTACGTATGGTTGGCGCTGAAATGCCAATGGCTTCTGACCGCGTTGTATGGTCTGAACAAGGCCGTTTGCACATCGCATACGACGGTGTTGACTCAAACACACCTGCAGACAATGCAGTGCAAACTATTACACTTGACAGATTACCGACTAGCGATAGTTACAAAGGTCTTGTAAATGTAGGCCAAACTTTGGTTATCTCTAACGGTACTGTTACAGCGAAAGCGCGTGTTGACGGATTAGGTACTTACACAAGTGGTCCTGGTGATACGTCTACTCAGATTGTAAACATTAAAGTATATGGTGAAACATTTGCTCACTTGCCTGCTGCTCTTCAAGGTCAAGATGGAACATTAAACATTTTTGTATTCGGTTCTGAGTATGCAAAAGGATCAGGCGATGTAGGTAACTCATTCGACGCTTCTTTCACGACTTTCGAGAACAAGCCTATCATCTTACGTGATAAGTACAACGTTAACGGTTCTGACGTAGCTCAGATTGGTTGGGTTGAAGTTACTACTGAAGCTGGTACTGGCGGTTACTTATGGTACTTGAAGTCTGAGCACGAAGCTCGTCTACGTTTTGAAGACTACTTGGAAATGAGCATGGTTGAAACTGAAAAAGCAGGTGCAGCGACTATCGCTACAGGTGTTACAGGTTCTGAAGGTATGTTCGAAGCTATCGAGTCTCGTGGTTTGGTTTACAACTCTACTGACTTTGGTGGTGCTAACGGTCTCGCTCAATTTGACGAAATCTTGGCTGAACTTGACAAGCAAGGAGCTATCGAAGAAAACATGTTGTTCTTGGATCGTTCAACTTCTTTGGGTATGGACAACATGCTTGCTGCTCAAAACTCTTACGGAGCTGGTGGTACATCTTACGGTGTATTCAACAACGAAGAAGATATGGCGTTGAACTTAGGATTCTCTGGATTCCGTCGCGGTTCTTACGACTTCTACAAGACTGACTGGAAATACTTGAACGACTCAACTACTCGCGGTTCTATCGGCGATATCGAAGGTGTTCTTGTTCCTGCTGGTACTTCTACTGTATACGATGAGCAATTAGGTACGAACATTTCTCGTCCATTCTTGCACATCCGTTACCGTGCTAACGAAGCTGAAGATCGTCGCATGAAGTCTTGGGTAACTGGTTCAGTTGGTGGTAACTACACTAGCGCAGTTGATGAGATGAATGTACACTTCTTGTCTGAGCGTGCACTTTGTGTACAAGCTGCAAACAACTTCGTATTATTGAAGTAAGTTTATAATATTGTCCTCGGCTTCGGCCGGGGGCATTATTCTTTTATCTATTTAATCTTATTATATTATGGCAACAGCTAAAAAACCCGCAGCAAAAGCAGCTCCGGTTAAAAAAGAAACTACAGTAGAGGCACCTCAAGTATCATTTGAAAATACAAAGGTTACCCCTCCACTGCCAAAAAAACCTACCTGGGAATACAAAGACCGCTTATATGAATTAACCGGTCGTAAAAAGCCTTTAGTATTCACGCTACCAGCAGTGCATTCGGCTAAAAAGCCTTTGCTTTGGTTTGATGAAGAAAAAGGATACCAGCGTGAAATTAGATATGCAACTAACCAACGTTCTTGTTTTGTAGATGAGCAAGAAGGGCCCGCTACATTAGGTCGCATTGCATTTAGAAACGGTGTGTTGAATGTACCCAAAGAAAACGTGGTACTTCAAAAGCTATTATCGCTTTACCATCCATTTATGGAAAAAGGTGTTATTGAAGAATACAAGCCAGAAGCGGTTGCTGAAAACGAAGTTGGTTGGATTGAATTAGAACTTGACGCAATGAACGCGGCTAAAGCAATGGATGTTGATGAAGCTGAAGCAATCTTGCGTGTAGAATTCGGTTCCAAGGTATCTGAGATGAGTTCTAAGGAACTTAAACGCGATCTCCTTGTGTTTGCTCGCCGCAACCCTCAATTGTTCATAGAACTAGCTAATGACGAAAACGTACACTTGCGTAACATCGGTATTAAAGCGGTTGAACAAGGATTGATTGCATTATCACAAGACCAAAGAACATTCAGTTACGCTAATACAGGGCGTAAGCTAATGACGGTGCCATTTGACGAGCACCCATACTCAGCACTTGCTGCATACTTCAAAACTGATGAAGGCATGGAAGTACTGAACACTATAGAAAAACGATTATAAAACAACAGTGGGGGTTACTAAGGTAGCCTCCACTTTAATCAAATAAGAATATGAGCGTAAGCGTAGACACTGTTTATCAACGGGTATTAAGTATACTCAATAAAGAACAACGAGGATATGTTACGCCTCAGGAGTTCAACCTATTTGCCAATCAAGCGCAAATGGATTTGTTTGAACAATACTTTTACGACATCAACCAGTTCGGTCGTATGCATGGTAATGACACGGAGTTCTCCGACATGCTTAATATCCTAAACGAAAAAATAAACATCTTTGAAGTTACCGCTGCGATGACGCATGCTGGTAGTGGTGTATGGACCGTTCCTGCTAATTTGTACAGGATCGGTACTATTATTTATAACAATACTGAAGTTGAACGCATTAATCAAAATGAGTTCCTGTATATTAATAAATCGCCATTAACAAAGCCGAGTAACGATCGGCCAGTATTTGTAGCTAGTTCAAACGGTTATAAAGTGTACGGTACAGCACCATTAGAATCCGGTGTAACGTGTAACTATATTAAAAGACCCGCTACGGTAGAGTGGGCGGGGCAATTAGTAGACGGAACAAAATTACAGAACTCGGCTGCTTCGGTAGATTTTGAGCTACATCCTTCAGAAGAAACTGAATTGGTAATTAAAATACTAGAGCTCGCGGGTATATCTACAAGAGAGCTTCAGGTGTACCAAATTGCAGCGCAAGAAGAAATGCGCAACACTCAACAAGAAAAATCTTAATAAATGGGGCTAATAAATCAAACTAACGAGCTGTACTACGAAGGTGCCGATGGCATCTGGAATAGTGGCGATGAAAACTACGGTGACTACCAGTTTACCAGCCTCGATAATATTATAGGTAACTTTATGATTGCTTATGTTGGTGAAGATAAAATCATCAGCAAGATTAAGCGAACCGATGTAATGTTCCATGCTAAGCGCGCAATTCAAGAGTTTAGCTTCGATACACTGCCATCAGAAAAAGCACAAGAGATTGAGATAGGACCTGCACTACAAATGATACTGCCGCAGGATTACGTTAACTACGTTAAGTTTTCTTACACTGACAATAAAGGTGTTGAAAGAATACTTTACCCTACTCGTAATACAAGCAACCCTACGGCTATTACGCAGTATGCAAACTACGAATACAGGTTTGACAACACCGGTGTGATTGACGAAGGTGATGAGTCAACCACATGGGAGCGTTTTAAAGCCAGTGGTCGAGGCCAATTAGCAAACAGCTCAGATAACCCAGGTGATTTAACAGACAGCGAATTATTCAACCTATATAGGTTTGGTAGACGCTATGGTCTTAGCCCTGAAGAAGCGCAATCTAACGGGGTATTTTACATCGACAAATTAAAAGGTATAGTGCACTTTAGCTCTCACCTAGCGGATCAGATTGTAACACTTAAGTACATCAGCGATGGGTTGGGTACGGATGCAGAAATGCAAGTACACAAGTTTGCTGAAGAGGCTATCTACAAATACATAGCTCACGCTGTTCTAGCGACAAGAGCTAACACTCCAGAATATCAAATCACTCGCTTTAAGAAAGAGATGTCTGCGGCAAAGCGCAACGCTAAGCTACGCATGTCTAATCTTAAAATAGCAGAGTTAGCACAAGTAATGAGAAACCAATCCAAGTGGATTAAACACTAATATATGCCTAAGTTAAAACAAACCTTTATTCGCGGTAAAATGAACAAGGATCTCGATGAGCGTCTTGTACCTAAGGGCGAATATCGTGATGGTGAAAATATCCAGGTAAGTACATCTGAGGGTAATGACGTGGGTGCTATTGAAAATATATTAGGTAACACTAAAAAGAATAATAAGCCGGGTGGTGGTACTTGGGACCCTGAGTTTGGCTTATCTAATGCTACTTGTATTGGCGTAGCGCGCGACACTTCTAACGAAAAGTTATACTGGTTTGTAACTAGTACAAGTGTGGATGCTATACTTGAGTACGATCAAACAGCGAATATTGTGTCCCCTGTTCTTGTTGACCTTAACGGTGTATTGAACTTTAGCACAAGTAATCTTATTACAGGTATAAATATACTTGAAAACCAATTATTCTGGACAGACGATTTAAATGAGCCTAGAGTAATTAACATAGATACGTTTAAAGCCGGTTCGGCGCAGCCGGGCTCTACGCTGAGCTCAACCACACACGTTTACGGCGCAACAAGGGATTTTACAGCGCCTGATATTACGGTTATTAAAAAAGCGCCGCAAAATACACTTACCGTGGTAACCTCGCCATCTATTTATAGCGGTATTGGTACGGGCATTACACCAATTACGGACGCCCGCTTTAGTGTGCATCCAAGCACGCTAAGTGCTGGCGACACCTCTGGGCTAAGCTGGACAGGCGCTATATCTTGGACCGGGCTAACAACACCAAAAGTATTAATTACAGCCGAAATTGACGAGGTTAACGGTGTTGTAAATAAATACGAAGTTACTGGTACGCTAAGCAGTATAGGCACTATCAGCGCTACAATAACAATTGACAGCATTACACCCAATATACCCGTGTCTGTTACCGATTTTGAAATGCTGCTTTTAGAGGACGAACCTATATTTAAGAACGATTTCCCGAGGTTTTCATACAGATACAAGTATGCTGATGGGCAGTACTCGCCTTACGCTCCTTTTACAAACGCTGCATTTGTTCCGGGTAAATTTGAATACTCAGGCAGAGACGGGTTTAACATAGGTATGGAAGATGTTATTAGAAAAATAGTACTTTCAGGATTTAGTGTAACCGTAGATATTGACGAAATTGAGGTGCTTTATAAAAATGCGAGCTCTAATAATATTTATTTAATAGAGTCGCTTAATTATGATTTTACAGGCTCTACTCCGCCTTTAGTGGTGGAAATAACTTCAGATACACTAGGCAGAGTTATTGAAAGCTCTCAGCTATTAAGACTGTACGACAGCGTGCCCTTAAAAGCAAAGGCCCAAGAGGTTGTAGCGAACAGAATAATATACGGGAATTATGTGCAAAATTACGATGTTATAAACGGTAACATTATAATGGAAGTTGGTCAAGACAACACCGCACATTCTAACGTTACTTATGGCAAACCCTCTGTAAAAACCGACAGAAAATACCAGGTTGGTATTTCATTTTTAGATGACTACGGCAGAGAATCCCCGGTGTTTACCTCAACGCAGGGATCAATATCTTTGCAAAAACAAAATAGCGACAAGGAAAATAAAATAAAGGCTAGATTAAAAAGCACGTCTACTACACCAGGCTGGGCTGACAAATTTAAGCTGTATATAAAGAACAACACCCCCGAATATTACAATATAGGGCTGGACCGCTACTATGATGCTATCGACGGTAACGTTTGGCTTTCATTCCCTTCCTCCGAGAGAAACAAGGTACAAGAGGGTGGGTTTATTGTACTTAAAAAAGGACATGAATCTAACGTAGCCGTAAAAGAAAACAATAGATACAAAATAAATAGCATATCTAACGAAGCCCCGGAGCATATAGCTAACGTAAAGACTGCTGTAGGTAGAGCCGCGGTATTTGGTTACGCAGCGGGTGCTTTCCCCGGTGGTTTTGTAGTGGGTAGTAATAAAATATATTTTTACGGCCCTAACGCGGTGCCTATAGAAAACTCTAATCACGATCCCGACGGGTCTAACGAAAATTTTATAAACAACATTGTTGAGGGGGGATATATACAATTTTCAAACCAATTTGGTGGTGGCGCTTCTTTTATGTATGAAATTGTTTCAGGTGGTCCAACCGGCGCACTCCAAATTGACACCAGCGATGAGCATCATTCTATATACGAGATAATTTTATTACAAAATATAAAGCCTGAAGATGCTTGGTTAACACAAATAACTTCAGCACTTAGCAATGGTGTAATAACGGCAAGCCCTTTCAGAGCTACTGTTTTTAATAACAAAAAAAGAGCATTGCCTGAATTTGAAGGTAGATTTTTTGTTAAAATAAACCCTAACGGTACATTTTTAAATAATGTATCAGGCGCATTATCAGATCTTTCATTGCCGCTTGTTGAAGACACACAGCTTGAAATAGATGCATCAATCGATAATTCCTTAGGTCCTAATGACGTAAAGGTTACCTGGGAAGATACGCTGGACCCCAATAACCACACGCCTGACTTACCCGCCGCTAACTCTGATATATTCGCTTTAGCAATGGCGCGTACTGATAACGTTGGAACCAATAAGCCTGAAATAGCAGCAAAGTTTTATTTTAAACTTGTGCCAGGCGTTAAAATAAAGTTTTTGTACAGTAATGGCACTTTAAGTAAAGATTTTTATACTATAATAAATAGAACTATACTTGATCCAGTTTACAACAGAGACGGCTCAAATGGCACTGGGGACGTTTACCAATACCAGCTTGATAGAAATTTCAATGACACGCAATTTAGTGGAGCGCCCTCAGCTAGTCAACTAGATAAAATAGTTATATATAGAGAGCAATCCAGCACTGTTGAGGTAGTGGAGTCGTCAAAAAACCCCGCTATTTTTGAAACAGAACCTGAAGAATTTTCTGATTTAGATATATATTACGAAGCTAGTGCGCCTATTAACATAGATGATGTTAATGACTACCAAACCCTAAGCTGGCACAACTGTTATTCGTTTGGCAACGGAGTAGAATCAGATCGCATTAGAGACGATTTTAACGCTCCCACTTTAGGAAAAGGTGTAAGAGTAAGCTCCACAATAGAAGAGCCATACAGGCAAGAACGTAGAGGTACTGGGCTTATATTTAGCGGTATATTTAATTCTATATCAGGTATAAACAATACGAATCAGTTTTTAATAGCGGAAACTATCACTAAAGATGTTGATCCAGTTTACGGCTCTATACAGAAGCTGCATACTAGAGACACTAACTTAGTAACGCTGTGCGAAGACAAGTCACTGAGAATACTTGCTGATAAAGATGCTCTTTACAATGCTGACGGGAATACCAATATTACATCGTCAAGAAACGTACTGGGTCAAACAATACCTTTCGCTGGTGAATTTGGAATATCTAAAAACCCGGAGTCTTTTGCTTCCTACGGTTTCAGGGCGTACTATACTGATAAAGCCAGAGGGGCGGTGATTAGATTATCAAACGACGGCATTACAGTTATTTCAGACAAAAGCATGTCTTACTACTTTAACCAGCAATTAAAGGCCGCTACGCAGCCTCTAATCGGCTCATATGACGAAGATACAGGTACATACAATGTGCGTCTGAATAACAAACAGCTTTCTTTCTTAGAAACTGTTGATGGGTGGACAACACGATTAACCTACGCTCCTGAGGGCGCTATCTCTCTTAATACTGAATACTACACGTTTAAAGACGGTGAACTGTGGGAACATTCAGATACGGTTAACCGTGCAAACTTTTATGGTACGCAAAACAACACAGCTGTCACAACTATTATCAATGATGGACCCTCAAGCATTAAAAACTTTAAGGCCCTATCTTACGAAGGTGATGACGGTTGGACAGCGACAATCGCCACAAAAGACCAAAACGGAGTTGTAAATTACTGGAAAGACAAAGAAGGTATATACTTTAACTTTATAGAGGGTAACAACACGGTGGTTGATCCTAAAAACTTCTCAGTTCAAGGGCTGTCCTCTATATCAGGACCTGTACCAGGAACTAACCCTATTACTATAAGCTTTGCGAAAGATATTAATGTTTCTACTCAGGTAAATGACGTATTGTATTTTCACCGCGGAAGTACAAGCACGGAAATTGGGCCAATACTATCTTTAACTGCTAATAGCGTGACGGCTCAAAACAATAATACTGTAAGTTTACAAGATTTAGACTTTTTGTTTGTGGCTAAACCAACCAATATAAGTACATCTGGTTTAACAGGATATTACTCCACAATTACAATGACTAATACAAGCGCGGCTAAAAAAGAACTCTTTGCAGTTAACACTGAAGCCTTTATAAGCAGCGAATAATACGTAATAATAACTTATAAACTAATTAAATATGGCACTACCATTAATTTTCGCGGTACAAGGATTGTCGCAGCTGGGTCTTGGTGCTTACAACGCTTTTCAAGCAAACAAAATGAAGCGTGAAGCGCAAGGCGATTATGACAAAGCTTTGCAGCAATACAGAACACAAGACACTAGCAACTTATATCGTAATTTGGAAAATCCATACGAGGATTTAACGGTTAACCAACAGCAAGCTCAATTTCAAACGCAGCAACAGCAACAGGGCTTAGCGGATATTATGGGCTCAATGCGCGGTGCCGCTGGAGCTTCCGGTATTGCAGCGTTTACGCAATCACTTGCGAATCAACAATCAAGAAACATACAAGCAGCCTCAGCGAGTATAGGCCAACAAGAAGCACGTAATCAAGGTATGGCTGCTCAAGGCGCTATGAGTTTGCAAAGTATGGAGCGCAGAGGTGCAGAACAAGCGCGTGCACTTAAAAGCAATATAATAGGCACGGAATTAGGCATGTCCATGAACCAGCTAGCAGCGGCGAACATAGCTAGGCAGCAAGCATCGGCGCAGATAGCGGGTGGTGCTGGTAACTTACTAGCCGGCGGGGTTGGAATGTATCAGGACTATAAAAGCGGTAGCGGCACCGATATGGGTAAGCCACTTGCTGATTTAACTCGCGGTATTACAGAGCCAGTAACGCCGGTTTACGATCCAAACGTTGGTGATCCGCTACTAGAACAAGGTGATTATACACCTTCTTACACGTACCCATAATGGCAGATAAAGGAATATTAGCAGCTTCTGCTAAACTAGCACAGTCGCAGATACCTACAGATGTAGCCGGAGAATTTATGAAAACCTTCAGTGCAGGTGTAGAGGCTTACGAAAAAGAAAAAGCAGGCATTCAAAACGAAGTTGCCACTTACATGCGTAGTCTAAAGACGGATATAGATTTTACATCGTTATCACCGGAAATGGAAAAAGCCACAAGAAGCTTTTTAACGCAAGGTAAAAACGAGTTTAACGAATTAGCAAATAAAGTAGCCAGGATAAAAGACCCTTCGTCTGAGGAGTACCAGAACGCTGTTGATAGAATGAATGAAATCCAGCGTGAGTTTACCACTTTAGCTGGTGAGCTAAGTTCTTACAATCAGGAAAAAATAAACACAGCCTCTAACTTTGACGCTAATGCTTATTCTAAAGGTGTTGCAAATAAAGATTTAATAGTGCACAAAAATATATACGGTTTATCAGAAACCGGTATGTCCCCTGTATCTATACAAAACGGCCATTTAAATTTCAACGTTGATGGCGAATTAGTTCGCTACGATAAAGTGCAAGCACTAGCAATGCCTAGTGAAATACCCGTTAAGATTGTTGAAAATGCCGCTACGTTTAGCGGCTACAATAGAGCATTAACAGAGCAAGAGATTAACGCGCAGTCTATTTATTTAGACGAATCATTAAAAGATTCAACAACACTTGCGTCGGTATTGTTTGATTATCAAACAGAATTACCGTTCCCTGAAATACAAAAAGAATTTTTAGAAGCGCGTGAAAACGGAACGCTAGAAGAGAAGCTATCGGATTTAATAGCACGCACTAAAAACATTATATTAACAGGTTTTCAAGATGCGGCATTAGAAGGTAAAGCGGCTTACGATGCACGTACCGCTACTCCCCAAACTGATACTAGAACTACCGCCCAAAAAAATGCCGCTAGCAACAGGAATCTTGTCAGCGGATATTTTAAAGAAAGTGTTCCTTATTTTGCAATTGATGGCTATGGGTTTGAAAAGAGCGGAAACGAATGGAAGATTATTGACGAAAAAACAGGCTTACCTAAACTCGACGGGAGCGGCCAAAAAGAATTAATAGTAAAAACAAAAGAGCAGGCTTTTGCTATTTTAGGAATATAAATATAATATAATATGTACCAAAAAGACGGGAGAATTATTTCTTTAGAACAGGCGCAAGCAGCTGCAAAAAGAAAAGAATTAAGCCTTGACGGCTGGTTAGAGCAAAACGGCTTTAGCTTAGTAAACGAGGGAAAGACAACGGTTCCGAAGGAAACAACTCCACCGACGGGACCAGGAATGCCAACGCCCGCTGGGGAATCCAGATTGGGCATTACTTTATTGGAGTCACCCGTAGCTAGCGCGCCTAAAATTAACGAATACGTAACAGCCGAAGATTTAAAGGGAAGCGAAGAAAAGGTTTCTAAAATGCTTAACGAGAAGCTTTCCGGCTTGGGACTTTACGTTACAGAAGGAACCGGCATGTATTCTTGGGACGCTGTTAACATAAGAAAACGCGACGAAAAAAGAAACTACTCGCCTTACGGCGCTATACAAACAGTTCGTACCGGTGTTGAGTTTGGACCAGAGCTTTCGGAAGAAGAGCTTAGTGAAAAAGCCGCGGAAATAAACCTTAAAATAGAGGAGTTAAAAAACGATAACTACCTTACAGAAGCTCAGGAAAGATCAGGTGCTAAGTACGATGAATACAAAGCAGCCACAACCCCTGAGCCTCTTTCTGAGCAACAGGCTTTAAATCTTTACGAAAAAGAACGTGAAGAAAAGTTCAGCAATATTAGACGCTTCCGAGATAACAAAGGTTTTGATGTTTCTTTTGAGAACGGCGACTTTGAAAGCGTTGAAGAAGAAGAGCAATATAAAAAATACTTAGCGGGCAGCTACATAGCGCCGCCTAATAAAGAGCAGTTAACGGCATGGGAAAAAGCCCGCAATGAAGGTTACACTTCAAAGCAGTCATTAAAGTTTGCAAACAATCTTGACCGCCAGACTAGGTTGGACCTAGAAGCTATAGCAGCTAATGAAAAAGCTATAGCGGAAGAACGCGTTGGTGCTTTAAATGAAAAATACGAAAGCCAATCAAAAGCCTACGAAGAATCTTACAATGCTTTTGAATCAAACCCAACCGAAGAAACTAGGTTAGTTGCGCTTGCTGATTTTGAAAATTTACAACAAACATTATTAGAAGGCAGGGAGCTGGCGAAAGATAGCCAAGGATTACCTTTGGCTATTAAAGATTTTGGCGCTAATTACAATAGACTACAGCAGTTGACTAGCAACTTTAAAGGCTTGGCTGCAGACGCTAATTACCTTACCGCTCAGTTAGGCCAGTTATTAGGAGACGACCCGAAATACAAAGAGGCTGCATTTCAAATGGCAGCTGGCATAAAAGAAGAACAACAAAAGTTTCAAAGGTCTGTAAAGGTTGATGAAATAAGTAGCCTACAAGAAGCGGGTATGTGGCTAATGTCGTCTGGCACTAGTCTTATTCCTTCTTTTGCTATGGCGTTTACAGGGCCAGCAGCACTGCCCTTGTTTTTTGCAACAGGTGCGGGTAGCACGGGTGTGGAGACAGCAATTGCTGAAAGAGACGCGGCAAAGCGCATGCTTAGTAACCGTGAGCTCCTGGACGGTAATCCAAATATGGATGCTCTTGAGCGTTCTGCTATTGAAGAGCAAATGCAACAAGACTCTAAAACGTTAAACATACCAGAATGGCGTAAGATTACAGCACAGGTTTGGAACGGTTTATCAGAAGTTGCGTTTGAAAAAACAGGTACTTTGTTTTTACTTAAAAGCCTAAAACAAGGCGCAAAACTTTTACCACCCGAAACAGTTAAGCAGTCGGCTATTAAGCTAGGTAAAGACGTTGTTAAAGGCATTAGAGTTGAAGGTGGATCCGAGTGGGCTACAAATACTTTCCAAAACTTTGCTGATATTTATATATTAGATGAAGACAAAAACTTTTTTGAAGCTATTACTGACGAAAAGCTTTTTGAAGAAGGTTTAGAAACTTTTGCACAAGGCGCCTTAATGGGCGGTGGTATGTCTGTAGGTGGTAATCTTGGGGCTATTAAAGAAGCCTACTTCAGCGAGCTAGCTACAAGTAAAGAAAGCGCTAGGCTAAAGGAAATAATAGCTAAACTAGAGTCTTTAACTGGCGTTAAAGGTCTTACAAATGCCGGCGATGGGGTTCCTTTGCCACAGCAAACTCAAGAAGTGCAAGCCCTAGTCGAAGAGCTTACGGGAGAAGCTAACGATATAAAAAACAATGTTATTGCTCGTTTAGGGGTGGATTTAACATTAGAAGACGCTAAAGCGGTAGGTGATATAAACCGTCAGATGCGCAAAGTTAATGCTGACTTTGTAAAGCTCGCGTCGAACACCGATTTAGGCGCAGCCCAATTAAAGGCTATAGAAACAGAGTACAGAGCTAAGTTCGATAAATTAGCGGAGCAACGAGAAAATATATTAACCAACGAGCAGTTAAGCGCAGAAAATTTAAAGGCGTCAAGCGGTAACAAGGTTGTATTTGATGCACAGTCTGGTTATAATCTGTACGAAAACCGTATGCTTAATGAAAGCATATTTGGTATAGCGGAAGAATGGAATAAAATGCGTGGTGGTAAAAAAACAGAAATGTTTAATGCCGCAAAAATTGAATTAGAAAAAGAAGCTGGTCCAGGCAAAGCTATAACAGCAGAAGCTATTGAAGACCGCGCGAAGGATAACTTTCAAAATTTAAAGTACGCTGAAAAAATAGAAAGCGGCGCAAAAAACGTTGAAGATTACGCTAAGGCTAACAATATAAACGTACGCATTGAAACATTTGAAGGAGATAACGCCTCGGCGGCTTTTGAGCAAAGGCTATTAGATTTAGGGTACAGTAAAGAAAAAGCTGCTGAAGTAGTAGAAGAATCTGAAGAATCTAAAGAAGGCCCTAAACTAGAAGTAGAGGCTGTAAATATACCCGGTAAAAACGGAGAGCCGGATATTATACTTATTAACAAACCTATGTCCATTAAAAACAAAAGGATAGGGGTTTATGCTCACGAGCTTCTTCACTCAATAGCTCGCCAAAAATTTAACACCACTGACGTTACTAAAGCAGGTGAGGAGCTTCTTGGTTATTTAGAAAAAAACCAACCTGACTTATACGCTAAAGTTAAATTTAGAATAGACCAAAGCTACACTGAAACAAGTGCAGAAGGAGAAGTAACGAAAGACGCGGATTATTATGAAGAGGCGATGAACGCTATGTCTGATATTATTGCAGATGGCCAAGCGGTCGATAAAAACTTTTTGTTACAAGCACGTTCTTTTGTTAACAGTTGGTTGCCCGCTTCAATGCAACTTAAAAGCGATGAAGCTACTTACCAGTTTATTAGGGGCTTTAACAAACAAGCGCACTTCGGTGGCAAAGGCCCTGCTTTAAACATTAAGGACAAAACCGTTGGTGATCGCTCTGATGAAGAAGCGCCAACTGCAAAAGAATCAAGAACGCTTACGCCTGAGCAAGACGCTGGTGTAATAGACATGCTGTCTAGGCGTGCTGGAAGAATTGAGGAGGCTAAAAAAGTAGCGGAAAAGTTCGGCGTTGAAGTTCAGGCTGATGCCGTACAACAACGTCTTGAAGCAAAAATTAGAGAACAACTAAGCCCTCTTATTGGCAAAATCGTTACTAATCGTACTAAAGCATTGTACGATCCGATTGCACCAGAGCAACGCAATAACGTGTCTCGCGAAGATTTCCAAAACTCTTTAAGAACTGAGATTGAAGCTTTAGCTTTTGAAGAATTTAAAGAAGGCAAGCAAGACATTGAAAAGTTTCTTGTTAACAGAGCGTTCTTAAGATCAAACAACCTAGCTTCTAGATTAGGTATTGAGTCAGCTGCGACTGGTGGTATTAAGAAAGACATCGATACTGCTAAAGGAATGGCGGTACAGGAAGAAGCGGCTGTTAAAGAGGATAAGCCACAATACAAAACCTTGCTAGAACGCAAAGTTTTAGACAGCGAAGTTGTAAATTCAATTAAAGAAAAAGTTAAATCAACCGTGCGTGTTATGAAAACGCGTATGGATGAGTCCGTATCTAAAAACGTTACTGTTAAGCCCTATATTGCCGAGCTTCGTAAAGCTATGGGTAAACAAGCTGACATCGACTTAAAGAAAGCGATGGGCGGCAAGAAAGACGGTGAACTTCGTAAATTCCTTTTGCGTAACAAAGCTGCTATTTTGCAGAACATGACTACCACGTACTTGATGACGGCTATGCCTAACGCTATCCAGAAAAAAGTTAACGGTGTATGGACAAGTGATTGGAAGGGTAAGAAAATTGATAGAGAATCCGTTTCAACGGATAGCGCTGGGCGCACATCAGGCGCAGAGCTTGTTAGAAGACTACCTAACGCGTCAACTAGATTATCTGATGCTGATTACTTGTCTAACATTTTAGATGCGTCTGGAGCACCTATACGAGGCCGCAAAGAGTCTTTAGCTAAAGCAATAGCGGAAGAAATTTCTTTTGATATTGTTAACGAGGCTTTGCAAGACCCTAATAGTGAAATTCGCCAGGCGTTTGAAATGCGCCAAGACTTGCTAGGGGTTGAGCTCAGGGAAAACTATATAGCCGAAACACAGAGGGATATTGAGCGTGGTAATGTTAAGTTTTCGAAGTCTTTTGACCTAACTAACAAAAACGACGTCAAGCGCGCAAGAGAGCTTTGGAAGATTGTACAAAAAGAAGGCTTTGACGCTGTGGTTAACGACAATGGCACCTTAATGGAGCCGTATAAAGAAGAGTTTAAAGACATAGAAGGTGTTGGGCAATGGCTCCTAGAAGCTAATGAGTCGGGGTTAATATTAGATGAAAAATTATTAGCATTCCAGCAGTTAGTTCAAAAGTCAAACATTATACCTAAAAGCGTAAAAGTTAACACTAAAAAAGCGCTGAGTAAAGAATCAACAAAAGAACGTAAAGATGCCTATGCCAAGGATGTGTTAACATTAGCTAAAGCACTGGGTTTAGATATTGTAAACGCTATTGGCTCCGAGATATTTGGGATTCACTATCGTGTTTTAGACGGGGCGGATATTAAGAAAGACACAGGCAAACCCGGCGATTATAAAAAGCTAAAGGACAACATAGAAAATGTAAGCTCGTCTAAAGACCTACCAGCTGGATTAATACCTGAAAATATTAGAATTTTTAATTCTTCTTTAGGCATTATGGGTAAAATATTTAGAAATATTTTAAACAAAGAAATGCCTGTAAAAGAAAAGCTAAGCAAGCTAGCCGAGTACTCCGGTGAAATAGCGGCGGCAAGCGAAGCTAATAAACTAGCATACCAGCATATTATAGAAACAATACGTTCATTATACAAAGAAGGTAAGATAAGACCGGAAACTATTGTTGAATTAATGCAAATTCAAACAAACTTAAAAGCTGGTTTTAGAGGACTTACATCGCTAACATATGCAACGGTAACTAAAGAGCCGATTGGCCACCCTAAAGGCGAACACTTGGCCGACAATGCTACTACAAGTTTTAATATATTAGAGCTTATATTTGACGAAAAACTTAGTGATTCTGAATTTTCCTCTAAGCTTAATGAAGAGCTAAGATTCCACGACCAGTGGATGGAAAACAAAGACGCACTCGATGCCGTAGACTTTTTTGGTAAAAATAATCCTTACAAAGATAAGCGTATATTATTATTAGGCCAAAGATCCGATAGCGTGTATACTATAGATGGTGTACCCGCTAAAGAGATGATAGACAAAAGAAGCGCTGCTATCGAGAGCTCTATTAAGTTTAGCAAGGCTATTAACCAGGAAGCTTTAAATAAAGCTAAAGAAAACATTAAAGAAATTGAAGCCACTAAATTTAGTAAATCGCCAAAAGCGGAAGAGCTAAGTAAAGAGTTTAACAATATACTTGAACGTAAAACAGGTGTTGAATCATTTAAAACTTTTTCTAAAGTACAGGCTCAAATGCGTGGTGCAGGCAAAGGTAAATTTAAATTCTTTGTAGCGCCTAACGTTGAAGACTTCCGCGGTTTAGTTAACTATGCTTTTGCCGGTAAAGGCAAGCAAGGTGAAGCAGACATGAAATGGCTTGAGGATAATCTAATGACGCCGTATGCTAAAGGTGTTGCAGCTATTGATGGTATCCGTCAACAAATCAAACGTGACTTTAGAACAGCTGTTAAAGCATTCCCTCAGCAGTACAGATTGCTTAATAAAGAAATTGATAAGTCTGGTTTTACTTACGACCAAGCACTACGCGCTTATTTATGGAAGAAAGCGGGTATTAAAGTTCCTGGTTTATCACAAAAAGACGCGAAGATCCTTGACGATGCCATTAAGGCATTCCCTGAGTTAATCGAATTCGGTGAAGCTATGCTAGTCGTTGCTCGCAGAGACCAATGGATGGAACCAGGCGATTACTGGCAAGCTGGTACATTGTTATCGGATCTTAACAGCATGACCGAAAAGGTTGGGCGTAAAAAGTATTTAGAAGAGTTTATAGCTAATGCTGACGCGATATTTACCGAAGATAACTTAAATAAAATTGAGGCACTGTACGGTAAGCCACACCGCGAAGCTATTGAAGATGCACTGTACTCCATGAAGAACGGCACAAACCGTAATGCTGGTAACAACAAACAAGTAAATGCTTGGTTAAACTGGATTAACGGCTCTACGGGGGCAATCATGTTCTTCAACCGTCGTTCAGCATTGTTACAGATGCTATCGTTCACTAACTTTATTAACTGGTCCGACAATAATATATTGAAAGCCGGCGCAGCCTTTGCTAATCAAAAGCAATACTGGGCTGACTGGGCAATGATATTTAACTCGGATAAACTTAAGGAACGTCGTGGCGGACTTAAGCAGGACGTAAGTTCTGATGAGATAGCCAGCGTTGCGAACGCAAGTAAGAACAGCCCTCAAGCTATATTAGCTAAGTTACTACAATTAGGTTTTACACCAACGCAGATTGCTGATAGTATGGCTATTGCAACAGGTGGTGCTACATTCTATCGTAACCGCGTGAACAAGTACGTCAAGGAAGGTAAAACTGTAAAGCAAGCAGAGGAGCAAGCGTTTATCGATTTTGCTAAGAAATCTGATGAAGCACAGCAATCTTCAGACCCATCAATGGTCTCTCAAGTCCAAAGAAGCACGTTAGGGCGACTCGTGTTCGCGTTCCAGAACACACCCCTGCAGTATACACGTTTAATGAAAAAGGCTGCCTTAGATTTGGCTAATGGACGCGGGGACTGGAAAGAGAATGTGAGTAAGATCGCATACTACGGCGCAATACAGAACTTTATATTCTCCGCACTACAAAGTGCATTGTTCGCTATGCTACCAGGGTTTGACGATGATGAAGACGAAACACTAAGCGACGCTGAATTAGAAAAGAAAAACGCTAAGGAGGAACAAAAGATAGCTCGTGTGCTTAATAGCATGTTAGACACGTTGCTTAAAGGGTCCGGTGTGTATGGCGCGGTATTCTCCACGGTAAAGAACCTTATTAAAGAATACGAAAAGCAAGAAGAAAAAGGATTTATGGCTGACCATACCTATACTATTCTTGCAGCATTAGGTATATCACCGCCAATTGGCTCTAAAGCACGTAAACTTTACAGTGCAATCCAAACAAAGAAATTTGATAGAGACGAGATTGAAGAACGCGGATGGGGGATTACAGCTGATGGAAGATTAAACTTAGGACCCAACTGGTCAATACTAGGCAATGTTTTATCTGCGGCGGTAAACGTACCACTGGACCGTGTTGTTGATGAGCTAACATCCGTGTCGGAAGCTTTTGATACCCGTAACAAAATGTGGCAGCGTATAGCATTAGCCTTAGGCTGGAAAACGTGGGATGTAGGTGCTATAGAGGAAAACGCTGAAGCTATTAAAGCAGCCGCTAAGAAAGAGCGCAAAGAAGCTGGAACTAAGAAGGCAAAAGAAACTAGAGCAAGGAAATCGCGCGAAAAGCAAGAAGCTTACGATAAACTCACTCCTTTAGAAAAAGCAAAACTAAAGCGAGCAAAAGCAGAGGAGAAGCGCAGAAAAAAAATGAATAAGTAACGAGCCTGCTATAGAACACTTAGAAAATTTAAAGTCAATTGCACTAAACATCCGCCAGCAAGCGCGCGATTATTTTAACAAAGCTATTACATAACATAATACTATGGATCGAACTATAAAAAAAATTATAATACACTGCTCGGCTACTAGAGAAGGCCAAGATATAAGCGTAGATACTATTAGAGATTGGCATTTAAAAAGAGGCTGGTCAGACATTGGGTATCATTATGTTATTGATTTAAATGGCGTTGTGCACCCTGGTAGACCTGTAGAAAAAATCGGGGCTCACACTAAGGGGCAGAATTCTGGCAGTATAGGTATATGTTATATAGGCGGGGTTGAACAAGACGGTAAAACACCTAAAGACACAAGAACTGAAAAACAAAAAAATGCTTTAGATAATTTAATTTTTATACTTACTGATATTTTTTTCGGAGCAACAGTGCACGGTCACAATGAATTTGCGGCAAAAGCGTGCCCTAGCTTTGATGTGCGAGCCGAATACGGTAAATAAAACAAGATATAAACGAATTTAAAATGAACGAAAGCGACGTTAAACTGGTTTTATTAAACACAACGGCAATGACTATCAGTATGGCACAGGTTGAAACCGTGTTAAAACTAATGCTATTATTGATATCAATTGGTTACACAGCACAACGCTGGTATTTTTTAAGAAAAGGAAAACTCAAAAACAAATAACATGTACAAACAGCAACCACGTTCGCCTTTAGCTAAAGCATTAAAGGGAGCGCCAGAATCCGTAGCAAAACAAACAACAGCCGGCGAGTTCGCTTACGAAAAGTCTTTAAAAGAAAAAGAGATGGGGAGGAGTACAAAAGTTGTAGACAAGCTTGTATCAGCTCTTGAAGCGCCGTTTAGCGATAAAACATACAGTGAGCTAAAGAAAGAAAAGCGTGCTAAGCAGAAAGCTAAGTACAACGCTAAGTCTCCAGCTAAACAAACCTCGCCGGGATCCGTTACTACAAGAAAGAAACACGTACCCCGGGGTCCAGAAACGCCTGTTGGCCCTAAAGCAGAAACGCCTGTTGGGCCTAAAGCAGAAAAGCCTAAAACTAAAAAAGAGGTGTTTATGAAGGAGGCAAACAAAAAACGTTACAAGTAATGGCGTTTAAGATGTTATCACCCTTTAAACTTAAAGATGCATGTTACCATAAGGTAAAAGCACAATACGACGTATTCCCATCGGCATACGCGTCTGGCGCTATTGCAAAGTGCAGAAAAAATAAGGGGAAAAAGAAAAAGTAATGTATAAACAAAACTCACCGTTCAAAAAAGTCAGAAAGACTAAAGAAGGTTTAGCTCTTAAACGTTGGTTTAAAGAAGAGTGGGAAACACCCGGTGGTAGTAAAGACTACAGTGACGGCGATGTTGTGTTCAGGCCTACAAAGAAGGTCAGTAAAGACACTCCTAAAACTTACGGTGAGCTTAGCCCTTCCGATATAGCGGCAGGTAGAAATGAAAAGAAAACTAAAGGTAGAGTATCGAAATACGATAGATCAGAACTAAAGAAAAACAAAAAGAAATGAAAAAAGGAATTGGACCACGTGGTTTAGGAGCGTCTAAATCACCAGCAAAAATGTACGGCACTAAATCACCGGCTAAACAAGCTAAGCGTATTGTACCTTCTGAAATGTCGCCAACGGAGCGCACCTACACTTCAAAAGAGACGAAGCAAATGGCGGCGGCTGGCAATCAATCCGCTCCCTCAAATAAAGATTATGGGAAGAAAAAAACCGCAAAACAAGTTTTAGAAAGCACTGAAACTAAACATTTGCGTGAGGCTTTGCAAAAAAATAACTATGGCACTAATAACATGTCTTTGAATGATATGCGAAAAGTTGCAAAAACAAAAGGTATATATGATTCCGTGCGTGATTTATCGCGGTCTAGTTACAAAAATGAAATAAACAAAGGTTAAAAACAAAATAAAAACAAAATGAAAAAAGGGGACCCAATTACGGATCCCCTTTATTTTTTTAACCATCACAAGCAACGCAATCATCCATTGCAGCTGCAGCTAAATCACCCCGCAGCACTGATTCCGTCCTCGTGTAATACAAGGTTTTAACGCCTTGCTTCCAAGCTTCCATATGGACTTTGTTAATCCATTTTGGAGTAGCCTCACTTGGGAATGCTAAATTTAAACTAACCGATTGGTCAATGTACTGCTGCCGTATTCCGGCTTGCCTTACTAATTCCAGTTGGTTAATTTCTTTAAACGTTTTAAACACGTTCTTAACTGGCTCGTCCCAGTCACCCATTAACACATCATTGAGTTCTTCAATGTTCTGCACTGAGCCACCATCAGCTAAAATCTGATTCCAAATCTTCTCGGTGTTCAATTCATTATCTTCTAAAACACTTTCAAGAACAGGGTTTCTGCGTATGAAAGTGCCTTTAGCGCTTTGTTCTGTAAATACGTTAGCGGCCCACGGCTCAATACCTGGAGAAACATTCCCAGATAGTTTACTATTACTAACGGTAGGAGCGATAGCGCGCAGATGAGTATTACGCATCCCAGTACCAACGCACCAAAGAGGCTCTCCATAAACGTCCGCAAGATCACGAGATGCTCTTTCACTTTCGATTTTAATTTGGCTGAATATTTTTCTTGTTTCATACTGTGCTGATAATCCTTCAAAAGGAATTCCTTTGTTTTGTAAATATGTATGCCAACCTAAGACGCCAAGACCTAGTGGTCTGCCCTTAACTGCTGAACGAATTGCATTTTCAAATCCGCGTAAGCCTTTAGCTCTTTGGATAAACTCTTCCATAACGCCGTCTAAGAACCATGTAGCATGGTAAATAAGGTCCGTGTCTTTCCATTCTTCATACTTAGAAAGGTTGAGCGAGCTCAAACAACATACAAATGAATGTGATTCATCTGTGTGCAATGTAATCTCACTGCAAATGTTTGTCATATGTACCTTTAAACCATTTGACTTATATGCTTCTGGATTGTTCTTGTTAACGTTTCCTTTAAACATAATGTACGGCTCTCCAGTTGCTTTTCGCTTTCTAAGAAGTTTACTCCATCGATTCCTTGCTTCCTTATCGCCTTGTTCAAGTCGTCGCATAAACTTATCACCAACAACTGCGCACTGATGGAGATTAAGCGATTGTCTGTTAACATCGCCCTTCGGTTCTCTGATCTCCAGCCACTCTTCAAAATCTGGGTGCTCAATGTTGATATTAACTGAGGCTGCTCCTCTTCTAACAGCTCCTTGATTAGTTGCAAGGATTGCTGAGTCATAGATTTTGCAAAAAGGTACGACTCCATCTGATGTTCCATTTCCTGTTATTTTAGCTCCAGCGGGTCTTATCATATTAATGCCAACACCCACGCCGCCGCCGTGCTTAGCTAACATCATCATTTCTAGGTTCTTAGCGCCAATGTCCTGAATGCTATCAGCGACATCGATACCAAAACAACTAATAGGTAAGCCTCTGTCGGTACCAGTATTTGATAACACAGGAGAAGCTAAGTTCAACCAGCCCCTCCAAATGTAATCAAAGAATACCTCAGCCAGCTCAGGCTTATACAATCGACGCGCAACTGTCTTAGCTACACGCTCGTAAGCATCTTTTGGGGACTCGCCTTGCAGCAAGTATCCCCCAATGATTGTTTTTCTATATACATCGGTGTCGCCCCACTCCGGGTAGTCAACACCTTTAATCCAATTTTCGTTCCACATATTTTTAGTATTAATCATCCCATAAATCCTCGAAGTCTTCACCTTCATTGGCTTTAGAATAGTCTGTTGATCTGATTGCAAAGAAATCAGTGTGCGTTACACCTCCTGTTAAATGGTAGAACCAATCTAATTTTTTGGCGGATCCTTCAACATAAGGGAAATAATGGCCAAGGTCAATATAACCAAGCTCAACAAGCTTTTCATTTGTTCTCTTTTTAATAAAATTCTTTAAATCCTCAGCTGCGATGCCTTCAATATCACCAGCTTCAAACATTTTGTCTATATAAGCTTCTTCAAGCTTTATCATTGTAGCGGCAGCATCAATAACGTCTTCTCTACAGTCTTCTAGCAATGAATAATTAGGTCCAGCTAGCTCATCACACATGTGCCTGAACAGTTGACAACCCATTTTGCTGTGCAGTGATTCATCACGTACGCTCCATTTCATTTGTTGTCCGATGCCCTTAAGTGAATTGCGCAATTGGAAAGAATACAATACTGCAAAAGCAGAATATAAACTAACACCTTCAGCAAATGCACTGAACACAGCTAGTGATTTAGCTATGCCTACTGGATCGTTACCATCATAAGCTACTAGATTCTCAAACCTAGAGGCTGTTGCGGGCTCATGTAAGAAGGCTTCATAATCTTCGAGGCCTAGTGTCTCATTGAGGTAACTATAAGCTACTGCGTGGACTGTTTCTTGTGAGCCAAACATCATAGCCATTTGTTGTATCTCGTGCTTTGGGAACCATTTGGTCACGCGTTGTGTCCAATAATCGGACACGGCACACTCTGTTTGCGCGAAGCCTAGCAGGATATTACCCACTAGACTTTTTTCTTCCGGCGTAAGCTTTTCGTTCCAATCCTTAATGTCGCTTTGCATTGATATTTCAGTATGCAACCAAAATGCTTGTGCTTGCTTTAACCACCCTTCCGTGTAGTACTCAGGGTACTCAAATGGTTTGTACGCAATGCGTTCGTCAAATAATCCCATTAGTGTTCAATTTGAAATGCAACATCAAAAAATGGTAGATAAAACACATGTGACGTCATATCTTCCGCATGATAACTTCGGACGCCTATTAAGACGCCCGGATAAAAACCTATTGAGATAGCCCAACCTTTATTTTCTTCACTCATATTTGTTTATTTGTTCTATTAGTTCTTTGTAGATTACTCTACCTCTTACATTCCATGACCATTTAACCCACTTCTCTATTTTTCGCTCTGCGTACTTTTTCCTGGCCATTGCTTTCGCTTCTCCAGGATCAACTGTATTACTTCGTCGCATTCTTTTTGATTTTGTGGTTTATACAATGTAAACGGCTCTAGCTTGTTCTCAGCTATATACTTCTTGAACAACTTCCAGCGCATTGGAAACGATTCGTTGGCTCTACCTTTAGTTTCAATAATAAAGTGCTTGCCTACAAAGTCTGGCGTGTATTTAATGTTGAGGATTTTCTTATTTCCTCTATTAATAAATTCGCCCTTACCGTTCCCCGTCCGTTCATAACTTTCAAACGGGAATTCAAAAGCGGGCAGCAGCTCGAATGTTTCTCCTTCATATATTGCTTGGATTTTTGCTTTTCTCAAAGCCATGTACATATACTTTTCTAAGCCAGAGGCAAAGTTGATACCGTCATACGATACCTTCTTTGCACTTACTGGTCCTTTCTTTCTACTATATTTCTTTTTCATATTACTCCTCGGAGCTCTGTGTTTCATAGGTTTCTTTGGCTTTTTGTAAATACAAGACTGCGTCCATAAGTTCTTCTTGTAAGTGATTAAGCCAGGCAAGCATTTCACTAGGATCGTCTTGCAGTGTAACGCCGTACTTTTCAAAGCCAACATTTGATCGGCCTACAAACTTTTGGCAGACACGACGCACTACTGGGTCGCGAAACTGCATTGGTACGATGGTATCGTGGGAATCTATCGGTTTCATAATGTGTTGGTTTTAGATTGTAGGTAATTAGAAAAAGCATTGTTCTCAGGCATAGTTTGTTTTACGAACGAGCCATTGACCATAGAACCACGTCTATTAGAGATCTCATCGTAAGCAGACTCAATGCAATCTTCAATACGGACGCCTCCAAGGTGGGCAAGGTTGGTGAGGACAACAACACAATCACCAATAGCATCAATAAACTCCTCGTTATCATTCCTAAGTACAGCTTGAGCAAGCTCTCCTGCTTCTTCATATAATTTAATTAATTGTGTTTTTGTATCGCCTTTAGCATATATGCCACGCTCGTCCGCCCATCTGCGAATATCCCCAAAGATACTGTCGCCGTGATCTTCTTTTGAATGTACAACGTTGTTGTGGCGCGATTTGTCAAACTCAAACGCTGCTTTGTTGTAGATAAAGCAGCGCTCGCTATTAAAGCGCGAAGTAACCGCGTTTTCTACAATCCACTTTACCAGTTGATTATCTAACGTAACGCGATGCCCGTGTGGTGTTACCCAATTCATACCCATGTTATCCATAAGGCGGCCTTTAAGCTTATTAAGTGGTACTGGGAATGTGGTTGTTTGATCGGTAATGTTTACTCTCATTTTTTTTGGTTTAAAAAGGTTTTTATATAATTTAGTGTCTACTGGATAACCATAAGACTTTTGAAGTTCTATCTCCAACTGCGATATCTCATCAATATCTTCACCCGTAAATAGAACTTCGTACTCGTCTGGCACATATCCTTGTTGTGCCGTTACTCTCTTATTAAGATCACGTGTCACGCCTATTTTTTGACCCGGTATGTGATAAATATAGTATGTCATTTTGTCTTATTTACCAACCGATAAAGGCGCTGGAATTGCAGGCTTTGGGTTGTAGTTTTTAATAATAATGTCCTCAAACTTTGGTATCACGACCTCGTTGTTCATTGTGCTATACATGCCGCGCGTTAACTCAAGTTCCGGCATATGCGCTGGTTGCATTCTCGCAAGATAAACTCTAGCTGGTTCTAAGTGGTCATTATACAAGTGACAATCGCCTAATTGAGCAATCAGTTTACCTGGTTTTAGGTTGTTGCCTTTAGCAATCATTTCAAGAAGCAAACCGTACATTGCAATGTCATAGGGTAAGCCTAAGAACACGTCAGCTGAACGCTGCTGCCACATAAGGTCTAGTTGACCGTTATTTACATAAAGCTGAAAGCCATAGTGGCACGGTGGTAATACCATATCAGGCATATCTGCCGGGTTCCAAGCGTTAACAATCATACGGCGTGATGTTGGGTTGTTCCTTACGTCGTCTAGCACATTAAACAACTGGTCTACACCATTAAAGTCGCGCCATTGTTTGCCGTATACAGGCCCCAGGGTCTCATCAGAGCGTCCTGAGCGATCGTAATCAGCATTCCAGTATGTAACGCCGTTATCACGAAGATATTGCATGTCAGTGCGCCCATTTGCGATCCACAGTAGTTCGTGCACAGCCATCTTGTGGTACACGCGCTTGTTAGTCAGCAAAGGAAAGCCTTCGCTCATATCATGCATAAGCATTCTACCAAACACTGAACGCGTACCTGTACCAGTGCGGTCATCTTTATGTGACGCAAGCAGAAGTTCTTGTATTAATGCTTTATACTGATTTTCTATGTTTGTCATAATAGTATTTATAGTATTTGTAAATCTGTGGCCATAGCTCTTTAGCTTGTACCGTTTCTGGGCTGCGATGCCTATTGCCTTTAACTGAAATTTCAATCCAGAAATACTGCGGATTAGTTTTAACTTTTTCAGCAGCTAATGGGCCAATAGTAATGCCGTTTTTTATGCACCATTTCATAGCCTCATATTCCTCTGGTGATCTGTAGTAACTACCAAAGTCTGTTTTCTTAATTTTTTTACCAAACCCGCTACCCATTATTCCCAAGGCATTGGAGCATCGGCAATCGCATTAGGATTTTCGATAGGTTTATAATCGCCAGAGTCTGGTTGCCACTGGAAGTGTGCTTCAGCACCATTCTCGCCAAGGTTTTGAAACTTAACCTTAAGTACTTTACACTTAACGGTTTTGTTTTCATAGTCTCTGTGAATAAGCAAACCGTGGTAAGAAGCATCGTACCACTCGCCACCACCTTTAATGTTATACATTGTTGGCTCTTCAATCTTACCTTGTGCGTCTTTATACATCTTGGTAGGGTGAGCGACAACTATAACTAAAACGTCGTACTTTTTAGCAAAGATTTCAATTTGCTGCAAGTACTCAAGTGTGTACACGTTAACATCACCTGAAGCATCGTTAGAGCGTACTTTATTGAATGGATCAATAACTAAACACTTAATACCTTTACGCTTTACAAGCTCAGCGCCTTTCTTCAACACAGCTTCTAGTGTGTAGCGCTCCATATCAATATGAAAGAAGTTACTGTTGCAATGGTCTGCAATTTGATTCCATCTATCACTATAGATATCTGCAGCGGTTGGCATTCCACCCCATACTTTACGCATTAACTTATGAGCGTGTAGATAGGTTGGCTGGTTTTCTGGTGATGCATAAGCTGTTTTCCAACCGTAATTTTGGTTGTAGCCTATGACCATACGATCTACAAAATCTGATTTACCACTGGAAGGTATCCCCGTAACAGTAATAAACTGCCCAGTGTAAGTGCTGAAGATATCATCGAAGTTACTAAGGCCAACTTGAAAGCCGGGCTTAAACCCATTGCGAACAAAGTCGGTGATCTCGTCTTCGATGTCTCGGAATGTTGTAACGTTTTCAAGCGGAACGGGCTTTGCATTCGTAATTCTAGATACGAGTTTTTCTGGTCCATGCTTTATTAGATATTCATTAGCGTCCTTACAATCGTCAAACGTAGCTAAGTAACAAACTTCTGAGCCAAGTCTTCTGATGAGCTCCGACTGAAGTGCTTGTCCCGCTTCGTCTGAGTCAGTAGCAAGAATGATTTTCTCTTTATCGTCGAGATAGTCAATACATGCATCTAAGTAATCTAAGTTGTTAGTATTCAACGTGGCGCCATTAGGGACTGATATAACATTACTTATACCCGCTTCATGTAGCGCTAACACGTCCATTTCTCCTTCTACAAGAACGCAATACTCATATCCTACAATACTATTGATGTTGTAGAATACTTTTTCAGCGCCCTTATATAATTTAAAGTTCTTTCTTCCATCACGATACTTGACGTTAATCAACTGATCGCCCATGAAATAATTGAACTTTATAACATTCTCGGTTTTACCGGTCTGCGGCATGAACTCTTGACCTTCTGTGACTTGTAGTTCATCAAGTGTATCCTTTGATATACCGCGAGTTTTAAACCACTCCTCAACCTTAGTGCCTACTTCATTAACAACAAAGGGCTCAGGTCTGACGTAAGTCTTCTCTGATGCCCCTTTGCGTTGATAAGTATGCAGTTGAAATGATTTATCACAATTGTGACAAGTACCGAGACCACGATCCCAATCGTAAGAAGCACATTTAGTCTTCTGATTCTCGGGTTTTCTAGATGAAGAACACAGAGGACAAATCCCCTGCGTTTTACCTTCGTCAAGACCGTGTTGATTGAACTTGTCAATCAAAAACCCATTGATCTCTGTTGTCTGCATTATTAAATTGCGTTGTTTAATTATTACTAATCCTCTATTGAGGTTACGTTGCCATCTTTATCGTACGAAATGTTTACAAAATCTTCTTCGTACATATGATTAAAATGGTAGATCATCAACAGCTGCCGCTTGTTGTGGCGGTGGTGGCGCCATTCCCCCTGGTTGATCAGTTCTAGGTGCGGCGTCTACGTTTTGGCCGTTTGACCATACAACTTTAGCATTACCTAAATAAACCTTCGGCATTTTAGCCTCACGTTCTTCTTTAGACTGCTCGATGATTAGCGGTCCTTGATTACCAAACTGGTCAACTTCGTCGTTGAGCGTAATGGTTAATGGTAAATACTTACCTTTCTTGCCTTCGATGATCTTTGATTTGTCGATCATGTTGAGGTTGATGCTTGCTTTAATAATTGATGCCATACTTATAATGTTTGGTTAATAAAATAGTTTCTTGGTTCAAATTCTGGGTTGTCATAAAATAACTTGTAAGCTTCAATAGCACGTTCGACTTTCTCTTTGCCACGCTCAATGAACTGCGGTGAGCAATCGAATATACCTATTTGGTGCGTATTCTTATCAATCGCAACGAAGACCATGTCGTAACCGAATATCTTTTGGTAGATATACGCTTGGCTGTCGTAGTTGTACTTCGAAGCCGACCATCTGAAGTCGTCCAGCTTAGCTGTTGTCTTCAAGTCAACGATTAGTCCGTCGTCACGGTTGATAATATCCGCTTTGCCTTTCCAAGCAATGCCGTCGATTTCTGTAATACCAGGTAACTCGTATTCACCATCGATCGGTCGGATCAAGCTTCGGCATACATCATTAGCGAGCACTTTGTCAATCATCACTTCAAGTTGGTCAACCTCGTGTTGCAGCAAACACATTTCGCCGTTAGAGATTTCTTTATACTTTTTAGTGTTTCTTGTCGAAGACTCAATAATCTTGTACTTCTTAAGCTTGTTAGGTTCAAGGATAGCGGTGTGAAAATAACCGCCAACCAAGAACGCTGGTACTTGTTCTCTCGGTTTGCCAAGAGCTAATGGATCTCGAAGCAACGTGGAGATGTCACTGTTACTTAGGAATTGTTTACCAAAGTTCCCGTAGTAATGCTCGTCTTCACGCAGCTTGTCAATCGCTTCTTTGTCTATCATAATGTTGTTAGTAGTTTCTCAACGTCAGGGGATAAGTCATACTTCGCTTTGATAGCATCTAACTTACCCCCTCCTTTTACATACTCCATTGCCTTAGTGAATGCAGCATCCGATGATGAGGTTATCTTAGCTTTTGGTTTAGCTGCTTTGCCGTGGCTATTGCCAGCGTCGGAGTCTTGTGTGTCGTCGATAAGGAATAAATTGCCAAGGGCATACTTTTTCCCGTACGATGATGCTGAGCCGAACTTTTGAGGCATTTGCATACCTTTTTGATCGAGGTCAACACCAACGACAGCTGTGGCGTGTATAGCACTTTCGCCGTCGGTCACTGTAGCTTTGCTCTCCACAATAGGGAAAGGCTCGGCTGCAATGATGGACTCACTGACTGTTACACTAACTCCTAACTCTAATAGATAGGGCTTTGTAGCTTCTAGGATATCTTCAGCACTACGAAAGTAGTACTTACCAAAGGAATTGTAACGCGACTTTTTGGATTTGAACTTGGTTTGAATAGTCGCAAGTTTCTCATTTAAGGTCATAAGGTATGTGGTGTTTGTTATTAATATAATTACACATATTGTATATTAGTTAATTAGTATTAAGTGCTTAACTTACATAAAATCAAGTACTTGGGAAGAATCGGTGTTCGCTATTAATGTGTCAATAGCATCCTTCTTTATCTGCGATATACGCACGTTAGCGGTAGATACACTGATACCTACATGGTTGGCAATCTGCATTGCAGGCATTTTAGCCTCGTCAAGACCGTACGATAAGCGTAATACATCATACTGCACTGGTGTTAAATGCTCACGCATCAAACCTAACAGATACGAATTCATCAAACCAATATTGTAAGGCTCAGAGTTGTCCGCTATTTGGAATACAGGATTCTCGTCATCAACATTAAATGCATCGATACTTGAGAATACACTATTAAAGAACAATGCAACCATCGCTTCATTGTCAGGGTTTTTACGTATCTCATTAAGCTTATGCTCGGGGATGCGTACGTCGCCTCTATTGATGTCTATAGCGCGTCGTATCGCTCCCTTTATTCTTTTGGATAGGAATGACTTGATTGTCTTTTCAGGGTCGTCAGAATCGTTTATTTTGTTCCAATCAATTTTGTGTACCGCGGCGGTTAAGCCGTAAGCGCCTTCCTGAATGAGATCGTTAATGCTCATCACTCCAGAGGCTTGGTCTGATGTACTGAATTTACGCGCTAAGTTCTCAACTAATGGTAACCACTGCACGATGTACTCATCATTACTGAACAGTCTACCCGACTCTTCCACCTTAGCATTTCTGTCTAAAGCTTGCTTTAAGTCGTCTTTGTACCTGACGTAGTTTTGTATGTTGTATTTCTTCATTATAGTTCTTGGTTAAGTAATTGTTTTTCTTTCTTTAACTCAACACTCATGTTACGATGCACGGTACGTGTTGAACACTCTAAGCTCTCAGCTATCTTTTTAATTGTAATCTTTTCACCAGCATCGTGAAGATAAAGCATTGCATCGTAAATTTCTGTTTCAGTAAGCTTCTGCTTACCAACCATTGTTCCTACAATGCGCAGCTTCTCTTCAGTTGTAAGCCCGCTGTTGTCTTTAAATATAATTTTGCGTAGCTTATTTGCCGGTGGTCTTTCTAAATCTAACATGCTAACTTGGTAAACCATGTTCTCAATAAGTTGTTCCGATACATCGAAAGTTGTAAAACCGTTTTCCTTATCACATATAAACAATGCGAGTTTGTGGAAGTCGTCTTGGTTAAGATGATCGTTAAGGTACCACAACACATACAAATGCCACTTAAGCGATTTGAAGGTATTGATTTTAGCTTTTGTTTGGAATAGCGTATAACATTCGTGGGTGCCTTCTTCGTAGAAGTTACCCCATTCATAAATAGCTGAAGGCTTGTCGCTAACCGGGTTCCGTCTATATATTATACGGCGATCGTTTAGGTATTTCATATTTCTTTCATACTGTGACATTAGCCTGTTACTATTATATTATTACTCGCTATCGTCGCACTTTTGCTCCGACCCTAAGGTTGCATATATAACCTGATCCTCATTTTTTCGAGCAAGCTCTTCTTTAATACTGTTCATCGCCGAATTATATGCAGCTATTTTCATATCTAGTTATTTTAGTTTCATTAGCATTAGCTACCGTGTGCTTTTCAGCTTCGTAGTAGTTCCAGTACGCTTCTACTGCACATTCAGACTTGTACTCGTCCGGCATACACTGTGGTGGATCTTCCCATACTCCACATGGAATGTTAGGCGGTAAATCCATAAGCACATCTCTACACTTTTCAATCGTTAGGTGCGTCTTACCGTAGCGCCGTGTGTACTCCCGGCCAAGCGCCATCATATGTTCATATAGCCAGAGGTATGCGAGGTCGTTAGAACGCGCCCAAACGGCTGATGGATGGTTTTTATGCGTTACTTTATAAGGAACATCATGGTTACCCAACTCGTGGTGCGCAGTACACAACAATTGTGCTGATTCAAGAATCATTTTAACAACGTGTTTGTTGTATTGCATGCGGGCAGCACGGTCAGGGTCATGGCTTAGGTAAAATATATTCATCGGTCTTTAGTGTCTAGGTAGTCGAGTAACCGCAGTGCAGCGGCTAAGCTCAACATGTTATCTTCGTACATTTTGTAGATTAAGCGTCTCATTCTTCGTAGTGATTAAATATATTATAGATAATCATAGCGACTGCGGCACCACCAACAACTGCCATAAGCAAGGATACTAGTTCTGTCACGATATCATTTTTATGAGCTTCAGACGTCGTTCGTACTTGCGAATTAGCAAAGCATTGTTAGTAATTGATTTCTGCAGGTCCACGTTCCAACCTGTTCTCGATGCTTGCAAAGACAGATTAATTGTCTCTAACTGCAACGTACCGAGGTAGTTACGCAACTGCTTAATGTGCTTATAGATTCGTATCATGGGCTAAACTTTTTTGTACAAGAAAAGCTTTTTCTAAAATACCTTGTTGTACTTGGTTAAAAAACTCGTATACGCGGTCGTGCACCTCTTCCATCATAATGTCCATTACTTCGTCATATTCATTATCGGTATGGCCGAGCATGTTGTAATCGAAGTTGTCTTCAATCCAGTTGTGCATTTCGTCTACGTCGCTAAAGAACACACCGTCTTTCAATGCCCATTCAATAACTTCAGAAGCGCCTTTGCGTACCAGTTGGTCTTTGATTTGTGTGGATGTCTTACTCATAGTTTCTAATTGCTTTAAATTGTGGGTGACGGTAGCTGTTTGCTTTAGTACGCTCGAAATAAGTGAACGTAGCCGCCTTACCAATGTAGTGGTTAATGTTTTCAAGTATTACTCGTAAGTCGTTGTGAGTGAAGCCTTTGCCGGGTGGGCAGCCGAACTCAATGCCTGCTTCGTCACGCATAATAAACTTACCGAGTGTGCCAGCACGCTTGCCTTTGCCTTCAACATGGCCGATGATCGTAGCTTCCTTGTCGCTGAAGTCTTTGAACTTCTGCAGATTGTACGAGCGCTTGCATTCGTATACTCTGTTGAGACGAATGATAGAGCCTTCGAAGCCGCCAGCGAGGTTAGCGTCGTGTATAGCACGGGCTTTGTCGAGTGAATCAACACGTATGGTCACGAGTGGAAACACGTGGTGTGCATCGGCACCTGTGAAGAAGTCGCTTAGTAATTCATGGATAAACTTACTGCGATCGATAAACAAGATGTCGTTGTCGTCGTCGATAATGTCGTACCAGTGGAATTGTACTAACGATTCGGCTTCGAGGCGGTCGTCATCAGTAGGCTTTTGCTTTCTAACGAGCGAAATGATTTTCTCGAAATCGTTTTTGAGGGCGTGGTTGTATAGTTCGCCGTCAAGGATAAGGTTTGGGTAGTCGCTGAATAGCGGTTGTAATTCATTTTCAATATGTTTAACGTTCATAAATTGTTTACCGGTACGCGAGAACGCGCCGTCTTTAGTAAATAAACAACGTACGCCGTCAAGCTTTGGTTGAATATACACTTGCTCTGAAAAATCTATAGGCTTGATACCTGCTTTGTATGCGAGCATTGGTTTGATATTCATATTATTTGCTTTTTAGTTTCGTTATTTTCTTGTGTATTGTAGCGGCTAGCTCAAACTCTTCATCCTCCAGTGCTTTAGTAAGCATATCTTCTAAGCGTTTAAGCTCGTCATCTATGTTAGGCATTTCGGTTTGAATGAGAATTTGAGTTTGCCACTCTTCCATGAACTCTTCGTCGAGCTCGGCTTGGCGTTCGAACATTTTATCAACAATGATCGAAGCCAGCCTATTCATCTCGTCGTCAGTCATTAAACGTGATCGAAGTTAAACGTGTTGATAACGTAGTTGTTGATGAATTTACCTTTGCTCGCAGACTCTTGTAAGCCGTGGAACGTGAAGCGCGGTACACGTGAGTACTTGTACTTAGCGCCGTTAGTAAAGGTAAGTGTTAACGCTTCGTTAGCGTAGTCGTAGTCAGCAGACTTAATTGCTTCTGAATCAACGTTAACTGTTGCGCTGATGTTTGATTTCACAAAAGATTGTGGTGATAAATTAAATTTCATAGTTATTTGTTTTTAGTTTATTATATTATCGATTAGTATTCGTGTTGGTTTTGTAAATTAGTCTAGCAGTACCATATAGGCTTCAGCATTTTCACGGCGGAACCAGCCCAAGCCTTTTTGCATTACGTCGTATTGTTGGAGCATTTGCGCACCCATAATTAGGTCGTACATACTCAGTTCTTCAGCGGTAAGCTCTACGCTATCGCCGGTAAATGGGTTTGAAACCGTGTCGCCGGTAGAGTATACCGTACCGTCAAACCATTTAGGCATTTCTTGTTTATTCTGCATCTTCTAGTTCGCTTAAGTAGTTATCATAATTAGTGCATAGTTCGCCGATCATGTACTCTTCAATGTCGTACATAAGGTCTTCCACATATACAACCATATCGTCGTTCCAGCTGCCGTTGAGGTGGTTGAATATTTCGTAAGGACCTGGTTGGTAGTAGTATACGTTTTCACCTAGGATAGGACCTTCATTATCAACGTTGATTATCCATACTTCATAGCCATCAGCGGTAGACTCAGTACCTACGTAAACGTCGTAGTTCGCCATGTAGCTATCAGTAAAAGCATAAGCGGTACCGTTAATTGCGTTGAATTCTTTAAGTATGCTATCAAAGCCAACGAGTTCTTCAGGGTTTGTTGGTATAAATTTAGTTTCCATTATATTACTTCGTTTTGTGGTTGAATAAGGTTTGAGTCGCCGTATAACATGGTAGATGCATCGGTAGGCATGTCGCTATCGCTGAATACAACTAAGTTCGATATGTCGCGAACGGTTAGCTCGTCCCAGAATAGTGTTGAATCTAGCTTAGCTATTACCATGCCGACGGTAAACTCGTAGTCTAGCTGGTTAGCAATTAGTTTTGCTTTTACGTCAGGGTTAAGACGTTCGTAAAGTGATAATCTTTTCATAGTATATAAAGTTTTAAATTAATGCGTGTGCAATTAAGTACTCTTCGAGCTCAGGCACGTCAATGTAGTTCAACAAGCTGTTGAAGGACATAGGGTTGCCGTAGCCATCAAGTGTTAGCCACTTGTCATCGAAGTTGTAGCGGTCGTTTTTACTTGCCGCAACCGTCTGACGTATAGTCAGTTGCAACATTTCAAAAGCTTCGTCGTCGTTAAGGTATATGTGATCTTGCGGTGCAGTAATGTAATCGCACATTGCATTCCAGTGAGACACAAGTTGCGCTTCGCTAAAGTCGCTTGTCCAGTCGTGGCCGGGGTATAAGTTAAGCACTTCGCTGTTTTCCCATTCACATTCCCAACCGTGCGCGTCGATAAACGCTTGCAGTTCAGGGTGGACGCCGAATATCCAGTCGGGTGAAGTGTCATGGTAGCTAAGGTAGTCAGTACCGTGGGTGCCGTCAGCTAATATAGCGGAATCCGTACCCATTGTTGACATAACATTTACACCGAACTTCTCGTGTAGCTTTCGCTCGAAGGTATTTTTAATTGTTGTCATTTGTTATTCGTTTATTATATTATCGTTCGTCGTTCGTATTAGTTTTGTAAAAGAATCTAGACGCTAGAATAGCTATAACCTGGTTCATTGCCGTGGCATGTACTTCATTGTAATTGTCTATGTCTTCGGTTCTTTGGTAAATGTCTTCGTCTTCAATAGGCAACTGCCATAGTAAGGTGTCGTATAAATGCTCTTCTATATAGTCGGCTATTGTCTCACATTCGTCAATGAATGCGAAATCTGGGTCTATAAGTTGCTTTAGCATACGGCTATTGCGGTTTTCAATTGCAATGCGGTTTTCTGTCATTTCTTTGTTTGTCATAGTATTATCTTAAGCATGTACCATAGCCTTTACGACGCGACGACTTTGCGATCGCTGCCGCTTGGGATTGGGACATAATTTGTATTTCGTTACCTGTCTTGTGATTTGTGATTGGTGCACAACCGTACCGCTCAGTGTTAGAGCACGACACACAAGTGGTGTAGCCGTACTTAACGCGGATTGGGTGTACTTCTCGTGTACCGCATTTACATATCATAGTAGTTTGTTTTTGTTACAAGTATATTATCGACACTTGCTCGTGTTAGTTTTGTATTAATAATAACTGCTCGACAGAGGTCTCTTGGCAAAGTCCGGAGCGTAAGTATTGTACACTTCGATCGCTTTACTACTATGACCTAGACGCTCAAGTAGTGTAAATATTTTCGCTCGACGGTCGTATTCATTACTCCAATGGCTTTCACACCATGGGTTTTCCATGAATTTAAAGTCGTGTGCTCGACACTCGTTTTCCAATGCCTCAATCGAGACCTCTATCGCAGTTATATTCGTCATTATCTTATTCTTTTAATTTGTTCAGCGTATGCCCAGTGGGCCTCGTCTTCATCGGTGTCGATATCAACCGTTACATTGCGGTCGTATACTTCCGCCCAGTCGACCTCGTCAACCGATTCGCCGTACTTATAGCCACGAGTGATTTCAATACCCGCTACTGTCGCTATTTTTACTGGATCGCTGCCGAAGCCGCCTTTCCACCATACTCTATCGCCTACTTTTAATGTACTCATAATTTTTATTTTTTAAAGTAAAAGCCGTAGCCCATTCGTTTGTCTTCTTCAGGGTAATCGTAATTACCATAGTCGTCATCGTCGTAATCGTCGTAATCGTCGTAATTACCTTCTTCAATATGAGACTCTACTTCGAAGTACAGCTCATCACCGAAGTCGCTAAAGACTACATCTTGTGACTTGTACAATAGCACAAAGCCAGCATTAATCTTCATTTGGTCGGCACTCGACGGTTCACCCGGTTTATGGTAGTCACCACCACAACCGCAACGGCATTGGTCAAGTGAGCCATAATACATTTGCTTTAACTTTGATTCGTCAATTTCAAAGGTGCTATAGCTATCCAAGGGTTTAGCGTTTATTTTCTTCATACTAGCAGTTTTTCGCTTCAAAAGCAGTTAGCACATCCATTAGCTTCACGATATCGTTTGGGTACAACTCGCACGTAGACGTTTCGTATTTGTAATACACGGGTTGTGGGTATTTGTATACTTGGTCATTCCAACTACCTTTATAGAACAATTCCATATTAACACGGTGCATTTTAGCAAACTTTACACGCTTGTTAATCGGCCACATAGTAATGTTGCCCGGGTTGCCGTCTTCAACCGCTTTATCGAAGCGCTTAAGTAAGCTAACTTTGAATCGCTCTTCAACAAAACCGTTAGGTGAGTGAGCTATCCGTACATAGCCGGTTGATGGATACACCGCAGCTAAGCGGCCGTTCTTAAGTTGGAAGTGTAGTGTTCCGTTTTTTGTAATGTGATACAATTTCATAGTAGTTATTTTTTATTCATTTATATTATCGGTTCGCTATCGTATTACTTCTGTAATTCATAGTCCGCGATCGCATTATTAATATCGGTGAGCGACAACTCAACTTCGTGCTCTTCGCTAGAAGCATCGTCCTCGCACTCCATCTCCGCCAAAGCAAAGTGTTGCATTACCTCATCCGCTAATTCCGGGTACTTCTCAATCACCTCTCGGCAATAAGTGTATAATTGGTACAATCTCATAATTCGTTTTCGTTAGTTAATTGGTACGCTTGCTCTTTAGTGCAGTAGTACACGTCTTTCGTCCATAGTGCTGGTTTGTATTGGTGCACCATATAGTTTACGTCATTTAAGTCGTGGCGTAATTCAACGAAATTCGCTGCATTCGGCATTTTAGTTTCGTCGTAGTCGTATAGGTATACTTGCCCGTTTGAGTAATCAAGCACCGTAACATATTTGTAAGGTCGGTTCATAATCCTTCGTATTCGTTTTCATTTAATTCTCTAACAACTTTCGTGCCTAATCCATAAGCATTTTGGTGTGCCTGCTCCAAACTCGAAGCGTAGACAACGAAAGACTCGTCACCATAGGCACATAAATATAACTTATCCACGGTAGTCCCAAAGTTTCGTGTGAGAAAAGGTTTTACCCTTACGGCTAACACCCTTCATACCTGTTTTAGCCGTCCACTCTTTATAAGTAGTGCCACTGCAAAATCCGAATTCTTCAGTCGCCTCAGCGTGTCTTTCAGCCATTCGTTGCTTGCGTAGTTCCTCGCAACGTTGCAT
>Ga0209197_1000199_pt1 | contig 44273 bp, 32 predicted proteins | sample COGITO_mtgs_1105_4_FD_184802 | JGI IMG/M metagenome (GOLD analysis project Ga0209197, IMG submission 184802) | Pelagic marine microbial communities from North Sea - COGITO_mtgs_110512 (SPAdes) (version 2) | ecosystem: Environmental > Aquatic > Marine > Epipelagic ... | reverse complement strand
GACAGTATTTTGGGCACAATTCAAATTCCGCACACAAAGATTCTAAATGAGTTCTGCATTCTGCTACTGAATAGTATTTCATGATTGCATTCGGAGCTAATTTCAATCGATTATAAGCCAGATGTATAATTCCTTTTTGATCTTCATAAGAAAATAGTCCAATAGCTTCTCCTGCTCTTCTTTGGGCTCTGTTAAATTTAGGGTAGATATGTTTTATTTCTGAAGACTCTAATAATAAAGCTAATAACTCACTACCTGTTTTTACAAAAGATATATCTGCAGTTTCTAAGCACATGTTCTGTTCTTTTTTCTTCTTGTCATAAAAATGACTAATAACACGTTGTTTTATATTGTTTGATTTTCCAACATAAATAACCTCTTTGACTAAGTTTTTAAAGTAATAAACACCAAATGTTTCAGGTAGTTTATCTACTACTATTTTATCTAAAAGGGGCGGTAGTGTTGCTTGTCTAGATTTCGGATTCAAAAAAGAGTTGATTATAAAATTATCATCTCTTAAAATTAAGCGTCTAAATAACTCTGCAGTAGCTTCAGCATCTCCCTTTGCTCGGTGTCTTCCGTTAATAGGAATCTTTTCTGAGGTACAAATATTACCCAAACTATAAGAAGGTAATCCCGGAATTATTTTTCGAGTTAAACGAACGGTACAGAGTTTCTTTCTTTTAAAATCAAACCCTAGACTCTTAAATTCAGCATGAATTATATTGTAATCGAAGTTTACATTGTGCGCAACAAAAATAGTACCTCTGGTAATGTCTTCAACTTTTTTTGCAATTTCATAGAATTTTGGTGCATTTCTAACCATTGCATTTGTAATACCTGTAAGATTGGTAATAAATGTTGGTATATTTTGTTCAGGATTGACAAGTGAAGTAAATTCATTCACAACTTTTTTTCCATCAAAAATTAAGGCAGAAATTTCAGTTATTTTCTGCCCTTTTTGGCCGTGTCCTGTAGTTTCTATATCTACTATTGCGTATAACAACTATCCGATTAAATTTTTTAGATCTTTAATAGTTTCTGTAGGATTTTCAGCTCCAAAAACATAACTTCCTGCAACTAAAACATTTGCTCCAGCTTCAATTAAAGCGTTTGCATTTTTATCTGTAACACCTCCATCAATTTCTATAAAGCAGTCAGATTCTGTGAAATCTATTAGATGTCTTAACTGACTTACTTTTTTATACGTGTTTTCAATAAAAGATTGGCCACCAAAACCAGGATTTACACTCATGATGCACACTAAGTCTAAATCTTTAATTACATCTTCTAAAACAGCAATTGGTGTATGCGGGTTTAAGGCAACACCTGCCTTCATGCCTGCTACTTTTATAGCTTGAATGGTTCTGTGTAAATGTGGACAAGCTTCATAATGTACCGTTAGTATGTTTGCGCCTAAATCTGCAAATGTTTGAATGTATTGATCTGGATTTACAATCATTAAATGGACATCAATAGTCTTTTTTGCATGTTTAGAAATTGCTTTTAAAACAGGCATTCCAAAAGAAATATTTGGTACAAAAACACCATCCATAATATCAATATGAAACCAATCTGCTTCGCTATTGTTAACCATTTCGATGTCTCTTTGTAAATTGGCAAAGTCTGCCGCTAAGATTGAAGGTGCAATTAAATTACTCATTAGTTTGTGGTTGTGTTGTGATTTTATTTGGTAAAGATAATTAATTCGTTATTGAGAATGAGATGGAAGAAGTAATATATTTCACAGATAAGGTTTAGCCTTATTTGCACGGCTTGTTTGAGCGCTCATACTTTTTGATTTGAAGCGAGCAGTGCAAGTTGGAAATAGCTTCAAATAAAAAAACTCTCGAAAATAAATTCGAGAGATTTTATGAAATATACATACAGTATACCCTGGAATCAGTAAGATACCAAAAGAGGTCTGCGACTTCTAACCTAAATATGTCATTAAAATTTTAGATCTAGAAGTGTGTTTTAATCTTCTAATTGCTTTTTCTTTAATTTGACGCACACGCTCACGTGTTAAATCAAACGTTTCACCAATTTCCTCTAAAGTCATAGGTTGGTGCTCACCTAAACCAAAGTATAATTTTACAACATCTGCCTCTCTAGGAGTTAATGTTTCTAAAGCTCTATTGATTTCTATTCTTAGAGATTCATGTAATAGTTTTCTATCAGGATTTGGAGATTCTCCAGAGTTTAAAACATCATATAAGTTCGAATCTTCACCTTCAATTAAAGGTGCATCCATAGATACATGACGTCCAGAGTTCTTCATAGATTCTTTAACATCATTTACTGTCATGTCTAATTTCTTAGCAATTTCTTCAGCACTTGGTGGACGCTCATTCTCTTGTTCTAAGAAAGCATACATTTTGTTAATTTTATTGATAGAACCAATTTTATTTAACGGTAAACGTACAATTCTAGATTGTTCTGCTAGTGCTTGTAATATAGACTGACGAATCCACCAAACAGCATATGATATAAATTTAAATCCCCGAGTTTCATCAAAACGTTTTGCTGCTTTAATTAAACCCAAGTTACCTTCATTAATTAAATCTGGTAATGTCAATCCTTGATTTTGATATTGTTTTGCAACAGATACCACAAATCTTAAGTTTGCTTTTGTTAATTTTTCTAATGCTCTTTGATCTCCTGCTTTAATAAGCTGTGCTAGCTCTACTTCTTCATCTGCAGTAATTAAATCTACCTTTCCGATTTCCTGTAAATATTTGTCTAACGACGCGGTTTCTCTATTGGTAACCTGCTTGGTAATTTTTAGTTGTCTCATGTATTCTAATTTGTAAGCTTTTAGGATTATAAAGGAGTGCTTACATATACTTATACGAGGAAAATGGTATGAATGTTACAAAAGAGTTTTATTTTTTTTTAAAAAAGATAAAATTTTTGTAAATATTGCTAAAAAGAACTGCTTATATTTTCACGAATTACTAAAACAGGGCCTTTTAATAAATTTATAGTAACATAAAATTAGCAAAAAAAGGAATGTTACTCTTTACTTTTTACAGTAAAAATATTGCCTTCTAAAAAGTAATTTGCTCTAACTTTTAATTCTTCTTCAAAGTAAATCACCCTCTCTGGTTGTATCTTAAGAAGGTAGTTTCCAGTATCCCATTTTTTATTATTATTATCGTCAATAATAGCTCTTACTTTGTAGGTATTCGGTTCTAATAAATTAAAAACAAGTGTTTCAGAAGCAGCTATATATCTTCTTTCTATAATTTTATCATTTTCTTTCCCTGATAATAAATCAATAATTAGATTTTTAGAATCTTTATTTAGTATGCGTATTGTAATTTTACCATAATCTTCTAATTCTATGGTTTTAAAGTTATAATTTAAAGTATCATTTTTAACATCATATATATCTATATAACTTCCAGGTAAAGCCTTTAATTGGTATCTTTCTTTTTGATTTTTTTTAAAAATAAAACCAATTTTATTTTCTTTTTTAGAGATGTAATTTGAGTATTTAACCCTAATAGTATCTTTGTCTATGAAAACTATTTTGCTAGTATCTATTTTTACAATAGGATTATTACTTTTAATAAAAAAAGTATCTCTTAAATGTAATGTGCCCATTGTAGATGGTTGAAGATTTAAAGAATCTATTTTATTTTTTCTAAACCTTACCGTTACAGTGTCTAAAAAAGCAGCATTAGAAACAATGAAATTTAAAGAATCTACCTCTATAGGAGTATGCCAATAATTTAAAGTGTCTTTATCTATTTCGAATCTAGAGATACTCTTAAAACTATCAGACACCTTAGATAATAATTTAACTTTTAAGTCTTTTATTTGCCCTTCATAACCAAATTGTATTTTACCTTTAAAAACTTCTTTCGCCCTTCTAAAACTATAGGGCTGTATTTCTTTAAATAATCTTATGGGTTTTATTGTTACACTATCCTTTGGAAGCGAAATGGTATCTGAATAAAAACCAATTTTATCGTTTTTAGTATTAAAAATATAATCGCTTGAATTTTCTTCTAAAGCTAGTAGAAGATATTTACCTTTTTTTAAGTTTGTGAAATTAAATTTTGCAGTGTCTAAAGCAGTGGTTACGTAATTAGGTTTTTGTTTGTAAATAATAGAATCTGTAAAAGTACTATCTATTCGATACAACAGGATGTTTGTTTTTTTAGAGTGCTTATTTGTAAAAGCATTGCTAACAAAACCAGAATTTTTTAAAGAATCTATATAGGTGCCTGTAGAGAAAATGTATTTAAAACCTTCTAGCTTATTACTTTCATTATTGTCTTCAATTGCATTACCAAAATTAAAAATATAAGTAGTATTTGTTACTAATGTATCTAATATCTCAATTTTTAAAGATTTACTTGCAGTTCCTTGTGGGGTTACTAATAGCGGGTTTTTTAATGGAGGAGAAACGACCAGTTGTTTGTTTAAATTTTTTAATTTAATTAATTCATTAAATTCAAGTTTTACTTCTTTATCGCTAAAGTTAATACTTTTGTAAGGAGGGTTTGAGATGACAAAAAGTGGAGCAAGCTCATCCTTTGGACCACCATCTGGTCTTCCTGTTCTTGCGCAACTTGAAATTAAGGCGATAGATAGTAATAAAAAAAGCGTTTTATAAATAAATTTCACAAACAGTAATTTTTTTACAAATTAACAATTTATTTTTCAAATTAAAATCACAAATTTTATTCTGTATAGGACATCGTTAAAATACTAATTTTAACACCAGGAGTTTTTAAAAGTTCTTTAGCACAAGCCTCTAATGTTGCCCCTGTTGTAATTACATCGTCTATAATTAAAATATGTTTCTTTTTAAATATAGACGTATTTCTTGCTAAGAATTTAGATTCTAAATCATTAAATCTCTCAAAACGAGACTTTAAGGTTTGTGTTTTTGTAGCAGATTGTCGGATTAAAATATCTTCATTTAAGGGCACCTTTAAATGCATACTTAAGCATTCTCCAAATTTAGTAACTTGATTGTAGCCTCTAATTTTCTTTTTTTTGGCGTGAATTGGAACAGGAACGATAAAATCTACATTAGAAAACTCTTTGTTTTTAGCTACTATTTCTCCAATCCAATTCCCAAAGAAAACACCAACTTCTTCATTTTCTTTATATTTTAAATCATGAATTAGGTTTTTTGTAATCCCTTGTTTTCTGAAGAACAATAATGAATAGGCTTTTTCTATTGTTATTCTTCCAGAGAAAATTCTAGAAACTTTATTTATTGTATAGCTTTGAAAGTTAGTTAGTGGCAGATCATGTCTACAAAAGGTGCAAATTACTTTTTCATTTTGTAGCAACTGCTCGTTGCAATTAGCGCAAATATTGGGATAGAAAAGATAAAAGAAATCTTTTAAAAGTTTCATTTTTTTTGAGTAGAGGTTCCTTTTAAAGATACTTTAAATTAATGATTTTTAGGAATTGATTTTTAAAAGTTTCATTTCCTCAGCAATAAGGACGATTTACAGGCTTAAAATGAAACTATTTTTTTCTTGAAAAATTTATGTAAACGTTTATCTTTGTCGTCATTATGGCAAAACAAGAAGATCACTTTAAAAAAGTATTATCACACGCAAAAGAATACGGATACGTATTTCAATCTTCAGAAATTTATGACGGATTAAGTGCAGTGTATGATTACGCTCAAAACGGAGTAGAGTTAAAGAAAAATATTAGAGATTATTGGTGGAAAGCAATGGTGCAAATGCATGAGAACATTGTAGGTATAGATGCGTCTATTTTAATGCATCCAAAAACTTGGAAAGCAAGTGGACACGTAGATGCATTTAACGACCCTTTAATTGATAATAAAGATTCTAAAAAACGTTATAGAGCAGATGTTTTAATTGAAGATTATTGTGCCAAAATAGAAGGTAAAATAGACAAAGAAGTTGCGAAAGCATCAAAACGTTTTGGAGCATCTTTTAACAAGGAAGAATTTCTTGCTACAAATGGAAGAGTTCTAGGGTATCAAGAAAAAATTAAAACTATTCTTGCTAGAATGGGTTCTTCTTTAGAAAAGGAAGATTTAGCAGATGTTAAGTTATTAATTGAAGAATTAGAAATTGCAGATCCTTTAACCGGTTCTAGAAACTGGACAGAGGTAAAGCAATTTAATTTAATGTTCGGAACACAAATTGGTGCTTCAGCAGAAAGTGCTACACAGGTGTATTTAAGGCCAGAAACAGCACAAGGTATTTTTGTAAATTTTTTAAATGTGCAAAAAACAGGAAGAATGAAAATTCCGTTCGGAATTGCACAGACAGGAAAAGCTTTTAGAAACGAGATTGTTGCAAGACAATTTATTTTTAGAATGCGTGAGTTTGAACAAATGGAAATGCAATTTTTCGTAAAACCGGGAACACAGAAAGAATGGTATGACCAATGGAAAGCAACGCGTTTAAAATGGCACTTAAGTTTAGGAATGGGCGCAGAGAACTACCGTTTTCATGACCATGATAAATTAGCACATTACGCAGATGCAGCAGCAGATATAGAGTTTAAATTTCCTTTTGGATTTAAAGAGTTAGAGGGTATTCATTCTAGAACAGATTTTGATTTAAAAGCGCATGAAGAACATTCTGGGAAGAAGTTACAATATTTTGACCACGAAGAAAATAAAAGTTATACACCTTATGTGGTAGAAACCTCTATTGGTTTAGATAGAATGTTTTTAGCTGTTTTTTCTAATTCTTTGCAAGAAGAAGCTTTAGAAAACGGAACAACTAGAACTGTTTTAAAATTACCAGCAGTTTTAGCTCCTTTTAAAGCAGCTATTTTCCCATTAGTTAAGAAAGATGGTTTGCCAGAAGTTGCTCGTAAAATTTTGGATAATTTAAAATGGGATTTTAATGTTTTTTACGACGAAAAAGATGCCGTTGGTAAACGTTATAGAAGGCAAGATGCTGCAGGTACACCATTTTGCATTACAGTAGATCATGACTCTTTAAAAGATGATTCTGTAACAATCAGACATAGAGATACGATGGAACAAAAACGTGTTAAGATTTCTGATTTAAAAGAAATTATTAAAGCAGAGGTTGCTGTAAAAACTTGGCTACAAAAAATAGAAGCATAAATTTTTAAGAACACTTGTAATATTTTTATTAAGCTTATAGGTGTTTTTAGAAGTGCTAATAATACCTGTAAGGATTTGTTAGATACCGGAATAGGAAATATCAAATATTGATACAAGTATAAAAGCTCATTTATTTTTAAGTTTAATATAAAAAATCCGTTAGCATTAATGCCAACGGATTTTTATTTAAACTTTATATGCATAAGAGTAAGATTCTTGCCTACCATTGCTAATGGCTACATCATTCCTGGCATACCGCCTCCGCCCATTGGAGGCATTGCAGGAGCATCTTCTTTAATATCTATCAAAGCACATTCGGTAGTTAAAATCATACCAGCAACAGAAGCAGCATTTTCTAATGCAACTCTAGTTACTTTTTTAGGATCTATAATACCGGCCTCTAGCATATCAACATATACATCACCTTTAGCATCATAACCAAAATCTTTTTTGCCTTCTAAAACCTTATTTAAAACAACAGAGCCTTCACCCCCAGCATTTTCTACAATAATTCTTAAAGGAGCTTCAACAGCTTTGTTGATAATTTGTACACCTGTTGTTTCATCTAAATTTACAGTAGTAATTTTTTCTAAAACTTTTTTAGCACGCACTAAAGCCACACCTCCACCAGCTACAATACCTTCTTCAACAGCAGCTCTCGTAGCATGTAATGCATCATCAACTCTATCTTTCTTTTCTTTCATTTCTACTTCAGAAGCAGCCCCAACATATAAAACAGCAACACCTCCAGCTAACTTAGCCAAACGCTCTTGTAATTTTTCTTTATCGTAATCTGAAGTTGTAGTTTCTATTTGTGCTTTAATCTGATTTACTCTTGTTTTAATAGCATCTGCATTTCCAGCACCATTTACAATTGTAGTATTATCTTTATCAACAGTAATTGTTTCTGCCGTACCTAATAAATCTAACGTTGCATTTTCTAGTGAGAAACCTCTTTCTTCAGAAATTACAGTTCCACCAGTTAAAATAGCGATATCTTCTAACATTGCTTTTCTTCTGTCTCCAAAACCTGGAGCTTTTACAGCAGCAATTTTTAAACCACCACGCAGTTTATTAACTACTAAGGTTGCTAGCGCTTGTCCGTCTACATCTTCAGCAATAATTAACAAAGGTCTTCCAGCTTGAGAGACAGGTTCTAATATTGGAAGAATCTCCTGTAAGTTAGAAATCTTTTTATCGAATAATAATATGTATGGATTTTCTAAATCTGCAATCATTTTATCTGCATCGGTAACAAAATAAGGAGATAAATACCCTCTATCAAATTGCATACCTTCTACTACATCTACATATGTTTCCATACCTTTTGCTTCTTCAACAGTAATCACACCTTCTTTACCTACCTTGGTAAAAGCAGTGGCAATTAACTCTCCAATCGTATTGTCGTTATTTGCAGAAATTGCAGCAATTTGTTTTATTTTTTCAGTAGAGTTACCAACTTTTTTAGCTTGTTTTTCTAAATCTATAACAATTGCAGCAACTGCTTTATCTATCCCACGTTTCAAATCCATAGGATTTGCGCCTGCAGCAACATTTTTCAAACCTTCCTTTACAATTGCTTGCGCAAGAACAGTAGCTGTTGTAGTACCATCACCAGCTAAATCATTCGTTTTAGAAGCAACTTCTTTTACCATTTGAGCACCCATGTTTTCGAGTTCATTTTCTAGCTCAATTTCTTTAGCTACAGAAACACCATCTTTAGTTACTGTTGGCGCGCCAAAAGCTTTAGAGATAATTACGTTTCTTCCTTTAGGACCTAAGGTTACTTTTACTGCATTTGCTAAAGCATCTACACCACGTTTTAATCCGTCTCTAGCGTCTATATCAAATTTTATATCTTTTGCCATTGTTTTTAAATTTTGCTTTTAGCTGTTAGCAATTAGCTTTTAGCTAAAAAGAGTTGTTAATGTTTTTTTTGAGCTAATGGCAAATAGCCAAAAGCGAAATACGCATTATATAATTGCAAGAATATCTGATTCACGCATCATTAAATAATCCTTTCCTTCTAGTTTTAATTCAGTTCCACCGTACTTACTATATAAAACTGTATCTCCAATTTTAACAATTAAAGGCTCGTCAATTTTACCGTTCCCAATTGCGACAACAGTTCCTTGTTGTGGCTTTTCTTTTGCGTTGTCAGGAATTATTAATCCGGAAGCTGTTTTTGTTTCTGCAGCTGCAGGTTCTACAAGAACTCTGTCTGCTAAAGGTTTAATTTTTAATCCCATTTTTCTTTATTTAATTAAATTAATTTTTTTCTTACTAAAAATATGGCAGTAACTATGCCACTATATTAAAACTGACAATTCTTCTCTAGGAATGAATTTTAAGGATCTAATTTAAACAAAAAAAATGCCAACGTGTCATCCACATTGGCATTTTAAATTATTTCTAACAAATAATTATTCGTCAGTAGTTGTTGTAGGTGCTACTGGAGCTGTTGTTTCTATACCTTCTAAAGTATTGTTTAACTCAAAATTATTATCTCCTCCTCTTGGAATTGCAAAATTTGCTAATAAAATTAAAGCAAACATAGCAATTGCCAATGTCCAAGTTGTTCTGTCTAAAAAGTTATTTGTGTTTTGCACTCCACCTAAAGATTGTGCTCCACCACCTCCAAAAGAAGAAGATAACCCTCCACCTTTAGGATTTTGTACCATTACGATTAATATTAATGCAATGGCTACAATCAAAATTAGAACTAAAAATGCTGTGTAACTCATAATTTATTTTTTTGTAAAATTTGTATACTTTTAATTTGGTCTGCAAAGAAACCACTTTTTTCTGGATATTTCAAACTTAAAATTTTATAAGCTTGCATTGCATTTTCGTACTTTTTTTGTTCTAAATAAACTTTTGCTAAAGTTTCTGTCATTAAAGTTACATCTTGTCTGTTTTCATCAACGATTGTAGTATATATTTTTCCTTTTTCTAAAGGCGCTATTTTAGGTTTATTTTCAATGAATTGGTCAATTAAACTTTCTTTGTTTGGTGTGTTTTTTATTTCTTCCCTTTTGGTTCTAACAATTGGTTTTTTGATTGATAATTGCAACCATTGGTTGAATGAATGATTTTCATTTGGTGCAAAAGACAAAGGTTTACCAATCTCTAAATCCTCTAATACAGCCCGTTCAATTGGTGCTTTAGAAGTCGCTGCTATTTCAATAGTTTCAGGAGAGTTTTTTTCTATTACTTTTTCATGAATGATTGCTGTATTTTTAATAACGGTTTCAAAGGAAGTAATATAATTAAATAAAACAGTTCTGTCTGTCGTATATGCTGCGGTTACTTTTAACTCATTATTATATTTAAAACTGTCTAGATTTTTCAATCCTTTTAAATACAATGCTCTTGCTGGTTGAAAATAAGGAAATTCTTGAACAATAGCTTTTAATTCGGCAGTTTCTAATTGCTGAATTTTAGTGTTATTCTCTAATAACTTTATAAAAATATCTGTTTTCAAATTCTTGTTTTTTCAACTAACATCTAATCTTTACCATTTCCCAACAGAGGCATTAAATATATCTTGCGTAATTCTTTCTATAATTTCCTTAAAAGCAGACTCTAATAGTCCTCCTGTAAGTTGAGAATTTGCCGGATAATCTGAATAAAAAGAAAAAGATTGTTCAAAATCTTTATCTTCCTCTGTAGTATTTATATATCTAACATTTACGGTAATAGTAAGTCTGTTTTGCGCAGATGTTTGATTAGAAGTTGCACTCATTGGTGCAATTCTGTAACTTGTTATTTCGCCACTAAAATATAAATCTCCATTGGAAGAAACCAATGTTAAATTTGTTTGTCTTGTAAATAAATCTTGCAATTCTAAGGTGAATTCCTGACTTAAAGTTGGTTCTATTAATTGTGCTTGATTGGGAAAGAAGTCTACTTGAATGGTTTTTGCGCTTCCAGTACTTCCTCCTGAAAAAGAATAATATTTGCACCCTATAAATAAGAAAGTGCAGATCGAAAATAAAGCTACGTATTGTATTTTTTTCATTGATGTTGTTTTCTTACAGATCGTATTGTTTAATTTTTCTATATAATGTTCTCTCTGAGATCCCTAGTTCCTGAGCTGCTAATTTTCGTTTATTATTATTTTTTTCTAGAGATTTTTTAATCATCTCTATTTCTTTATCTTGTAAAGATAAAGATTCGTCTTCTTCAATGGTCTCAATAAAGTCATAATTTTTTTCTTTAGAGGCATTTTGAGGAATATTAAGTACTTCTATATTGCTTTCCTTTCTTTCTTGGTCGGCATATATTTTTTCTATTAATTGATGATTTCTTTCCTCAACTTTCTCAATATCTCCAGTTTTCATTAGATCGAGTGTCAGTTTTTTCAAATCATTAATATCATTGCGCATATCGAACAATATTTTATACATGATATCACGTTCTGTAGAAAAATCATTGTCTTTTTTACCACCAATTACCGCAGGAAAGTTACCTGTATTGTTTGGTAGGTAATTTTGCAGTTTTAAAGCTGTTATTATTCTACTCTCCTCAATTACAGAAATTTGCTCTGCTAAATTTTTTAACTGACGGATGTTTCCTGGAAAACGATAGTTTAGTAAAATAGTAACTGCATTTTCATCTAATCGAATAGATGGCATTCTGTATTTCTGTGCAAAGTCTGATGCAAATTTTCTAAAAAGTAAATGAATGTCTTCATTCCTTTCTCTTAAGGCAGGTAAATGAATTTCTACCGTACTTAACCTATAGTATAAGTCTTCTCTAAAGCGTTCTTTTTCGATTGCTTCGTACATATTTACGTTGGTAGCTGCTACAATTCTAACATTTGTTTTTTGTGACTTAGAAGAACCTACTTTAATAAATTCTCCATTTTCTAATACACGCAACAAACGTACTTGGGTTGTTAGTGGTAATTCTCCAACTTCATCTAAAAAAATAGTTCCACCATCTGCAACTTCAAAATATCCTTTTCGATCTTGTATTGCACCTGTAAAAGAACCTTTTTCATGTCCGAAAAGTTCACTATCAATAGTTCCTTCTGGAATTGCACCACAATTTACGGCAATATATTTAGCATGTTTTCTATGCGATAATGAATGTATTATTTTAGGAATATTTTCTTTACCAACACCACTTTCTCCCGTGACTAAAACAGAAATATCTGTAGGTGCAACTCTTATGGCTTTTTCTAAAGCACGGTTTAAATGCGTATCATTACCTATAATTCCGAAACGTTGTTTTAATGTTTGTAAGTTTTCCATTTTTCTGTAGTTTGAAACTTTGCAACTTTGTTATTCGTTTTTTTAATTATTATCAGAATACCCAATAACAGTACCTTTTAAGGTCGCAGATGTACAATCTTCAACTTTTAGCATTACAAATTCACCTAACTTATAATCCCCTTTTGGAAAAACAGCTACGGTGTTTTGTGTGTTTCTTCCTTTCCATTCATTTGGGTTTTTCTTAGAAGTACCTTCAATTAAAAATTCTTCTATTTTTCCTAAATGTTGTTGTGTTCTGTATAGAGCGTGTTCTTGTTGTAAATCTATAATTTCTTGTAATCGGCGTTTTTTAATTTCATGCGGCACATCATCATCCATTTTGTTTCCTGCCAAAGTTCCAGGTCTTTCAGAATAAGTAAACATAAATCCAAAATCATATTTCACATATTTCATTAAGTTTAAAGTGTCTTGATGATCTTCTTCTGTTTCTCCACAAAAACCAACAATCATATCTTGAGATAAAGACATTTCTGGTATAATTTTAAAAATATTATCCACCAAGGTCATATATTCCTCTCGGGTATGCTGTCTATTCATCGCTTTTAACATTGCATTGCTTCCACTTTGAACAGGTAGGTGCAAATATTTACAAATATTTCTATGTTTTGCCATTATATGAATTACATCTAAACTCATGTCTTGTGGATTAGAAGTGGAAAATCGAAAACGTGTTTTAGGAAATTTTGTAGCACACATGTCTAATAATTCTGCAAAACCTACTGCCGTTGCTTGCGCCATTTCAGTAGCTTTTTTGAAATCTTTCTTAAGACCACCACCAAACCATAAAAAACTGTCTACATTTTGTCCAAGAAGCGTAATTTCTTTAAAATTTTGTGCTACCATAGACCCTATTTCTTCTAGAATACTTTTTGGGTCTCTGCTTCTTTCACGACCTCTAGTAAAAGGAACTACGCAGAAAGTACACATGTTGTCGCAACCTCTTGTAATTGAAACAAATGCAGTAACACCGTTTGTATTTAAACGAACAGGAGATATATCTCCATAGGTTTCATCTTTAGAGAGAATAACGTTTACAGCATTTCTACCTTCGCTTACTTCACTTAATAAATTTGGTAAATCTTTGTAAGCATCTGGGCCAACAACTAAGTCAACAATTTTTTCTTCCTCTAAGAATTTCTCTTTTAAACGTTCTGCCATACAGCCTAAAACACCAACTTTCATTTTTGGATTTACTTTTTTTACTGCGTTGTATTTTTGTAGACGCTTTCTAACAGAGGTTTCAGCTTTTTCTCTAATAGAACAAGTATTTACAAGTACTAAATCTGCTTCTTCTAAAATTTGGGTAGTATTATACCCTTCTTTATCTAAAATTGAAGCAACAATTTCACTATCATTCATATTCATTTGACAACCGTAGCTTTCTATGAATAATTTCTTTGTGTTTCCTGCTTTATTTTCTGTTACAAGTGCTTTTCCTTGTATTTTGTCGTCTATAATTTTTTCTGTTGCTTGCATATTCAAAAGATGAAAGGCAAATATACAACCAAAAATGAAAACGAATGACAAATTGGCAGAAAACAACTTTTTTTTCAATAGAGTGTTATTTTTTAGATACTTACTTTTATTGTTAATTAGTACTCTAAAAACTATTTTAACTTCAGAAAAAGATTGTTTCTATTTTCTTTTCTTTCTAAGTATATCGAAATATATCTTTCTAAAAACTTAATTTTTTAGGTATTGTTTTCTACCAAATAAATGAAACAAAAAATTACTAAATAATATTTTTTATGCTAAAAAAGGACTAATAAAAAAATAATAAAAAAAAACTACATACTTTTGCAGTCTAATAAAACGCCGTTTACCTCAAATTTTTAACAGCGTTAATTACGAAAATAGAAAGATACATGGCAAAGAATTTAGTAATTGTAGAGTCCCCAGCAAAAGCAAAAACCATAGAGAAATTTCTTGGAAAAGATTTTCAAGTAGAGTCTAGTTATGGCCATATTGCAGACTTACCTTCTAAAGAATTAGGAATAGATGTAGATGGAGATTTTAGTCCTAAATATATTGTTTCAGATGATAAAAAAACAATTGTTAAGAAATTAAGAACGTTAGCAAAGAAAGCCGATATGGTTTGGTTAGCTAGTGATGAGGATCGAGAAGGAGAAGCAATTGCGTGGCACTTAAAAGAACAACTAGATTTAAAAGACGCCAATACAAAACGTATTGTTTTTCATGAAATTACAAAAAATGCTATTTTAAAAGCAGTCGAAAATCCGAGAGATATCGATTATAATATGGTGAATGCTCAACAAGCACGTAGAGTTTTAGATAGACTTGTGGGGTACGAATTATCGCCAGTGTTGTGGAGAAAAGTAAAAGGAGGCTTATCTGCAGGTAGAGTTCAATCTGTTGCGGTAAGATTAATTGTAGAGAGAGAGCGAAGTATCTTAGATTTTAATGCAGAAACACATTATAAAGTAGTTGCACAGTTTTCTAATGTTGAAGGTAAAACATTTAAAGCAACAATTCCTAAGAATTTCGATTCTAAAAAAGATGCAGAAATTTTTTTAGATTCTTGTGCAAAAGCTGATTTTTCAATTTCAGATTTAACTAAAAAGCCAGCTAAAAAATCGCCAGCTCCGCCATTTACAACATCAACATTACAGCAGGAAGCATCCAGAAAATTAGGATTTCCGGTAGGTAAAACAATGCAGGTTGCCCAACGTTTGTATGAAGCAGGTTTAATCACGTATATGAGAACAGATAGTTTAAATTTATCTGTAGATGCAAGAAATGCTGCCGAAGAAGAAATTACTAATTATTACGGTGCAGAATATAGCAAACAACGTGTTTTTAAAACGAAAGCTAAAGGTGCTCAAGAAGCACATGAGGCAATTCGACCAACAAGCATGAAAATGCATTCAATTGATACAGAATATGACCAGACTAGGTTATATGATTTAATTTGGAAAAGAACTTTAGCATCTCAAATGAGCGATGCTCAGTTAGAAAGAACTAATTTTAAAATTGCCAACTCTGAAAACTCAAAAATCTTCACAGCAAATGGAGAAATGATAAAGTTTGAAGGTTTCTTGAAAGTTTACTTAGAAGGAACAGATAATGAAGAGGAAGAGCAAGCGGGAATGCTACCAAATTTAAAAGTTGGTGAAAACTTAGAGTATACTTTTATAAATGCAACGCAGCGTTTTACGAGTCCGCCATATCGTTTTACAGAAGCATCTTTAGTAAAACAACTAGAAGAATTGGGTATTGGAAGACCTTCTACATATGCACCAACAATTTCTACAGTTCAAAAAAGAGGGTATGTAGAAAAAGGACAAAACGAAGGTTTAGAAAGAGAATATCAGCAATTAATATTATCTCACGGAGTCATAAAGAGCGAGTCTTTATTAGAGAAAACGGGTTCTGATAAAAATAAGTTGATACCTACAGATATCGGAAATATTGTAAATGATTTTTTGGTTGCAAACTTTTCTAATATTTTAGATTTCGGATTTACAGCAAGAGTAGAAAATTCTTTTGACGATATTTCTGAAGGAGCTGCAGATTGGATAGAAATGATAAAAGGTTTTTACACCTCTTTTCATGAGACTGTAGAAGATGTAAAAGAAAATGCAGAAAGAGAAAGTGGAGAACGTATTTTAGGAAAACACCCAGAATCTGGAAAAACAGTTTTGGTGCGGTTAGGTAAATTTGGCCCTATTGCGCAAATCGGTGCACCAGAAGACGAAGAAAAATTATTTGCAAGTCTTAATAAAGAACAAAACTTAGGAACTATAACGATGAAAGAAGCCTTAGATTTATTTTTGCTTCCAAAGACTTTAGGAACTTATGAAGACGAAGAAGTAATTGTTTCAAATGGTCGCTTTGGGCCATATATCCGTTTTGGAACTATGTTTGTTTCATTAGATAAAGGAGAAAACCCAATGGAGGTAGACTTGCCGAGAGCAGAAGCGTTAATTGTTGCAAAGCAAAAAGCAGATGCACCTATCTACCATTATGAAGAACTACCTGTGCAAAAAGGAGTGGGACGTTTTGGGCCTTTTATAAAATGGAACTCTATATTTATTAATGTAAATAAAAAGTACGATTTTGATACGCTCTCTGAAGATGATATTATTGAGCTAATTGAAATTAAGAAACAAAAAGAAATAGATAAAGTTCTGCATAATTGGGAAGATGTTGGTATTCGTGTAGAGAAAGCACGTTGGGGTCGTTTTAACGTTTTAAAAGGTAAAATAAAGATTGAATTACCGAAAACTACAGACATTGAAAAGCTTTCTAAAGAAGAAGCTGTTAAAATGATTGAATCGAAAATGCCAAAGAAAAAAGCAGTTAAAAAGAAAACCTTAGCTAAAAAGAAAACAACTGTTAAAAAAACGGTAAAAAAGAAATAATTAGTTAGTATATTGCGTACTTATTGTTAATGTGTAATGAATCAAGACTTTTTAACCCCCATAAAAGATTCTGTTGTAGCTTATTTAGCATTGCAATCTTCTTCTTGCTTGGGTCAAAATATTCAAATTAATTGTATACAAGAGGGTTTCCCAGATTTAGAAAATGTAAAAATTGCTATTTTTGCAGTAAACGAAGATAGAAATTCGCAAAATAATTTTGGATGTGGAGAAGGTTTACACGCAATTCGCACAAAATTATATGAACTATTTCCTGGAAATTGGGATACAAATATTGCAGATTTAGGTACCGTTGAGAAAGGAAATCAGGTCTCAGACACTTATTTTGCAGTAAAAGAAATAATAGCATCACTAATTAAGAAAAACATCATTCCAATAATAATTGGAGGAGGACAAGACATAACCTACATAAATTATAGAGCGTATGATGCTTTAGAACAATCTGTAAATATTACAACGGTAGATAGTAGATTCGATTTAGGTAATTTAGAAGAAAAATTAACATCACAATCTTATCTTAGTAAAATAATTATGCAAGAGCCTAATAACTTGTTTAATTATTGTAACGTTGGGTATCAAACTTATTTTAACTCGCAAGAAGAAATAAGTTTATTAGATAATTTATTTTTTGACACCTATAGACTTGGAGAGGCGAAAGTATTAGAAAATATAGAGCCAGCATTTAGAAATTCAGATATTGTTTCTATAGATATTGGTGCTGTAAGGCAAAGCGAAGCTCCGGGAAATAACAACTCTTCGCCAAATGGGTTCTATGGTGAAGAAATTTGTGCTATTTCAAGATATGCTGGTCTAAGTGACAAAGTCTCATCTTTTGGTATTTATGAATATAATTCTAAACATGATAATAATGACCAAACAGCTCATTTAATTGCACAAATGATTTGGTATTTTATTGAAGGAGTCAATTTTAGAGTAAAAGATTACCCATTTTCTGGTAAAGAGAATTATCAAAAGTTCACGATACTATTAGAAGAGGATGAGCCCTTGCTTTTTTATAAAAGTAATAAATCTGGAAGATGGTGGATGGAAATAAATATTTTATCAAATAATAAATACAAAAGACATGCGTTAGTACCATGTACATATAAAGATTATACAGACGCAACAAAGCAAGTCATACCAGAAAAATGGTATAAAGCAATGCGGAAAATGGTGTAATTTTAGGATAATAAAATTAATGTGTTAAATTGCAGTGTAAGTATTGCTTTTTAAATAAAATAAGAATATTTTTATACTTATTTTTGAAATATATAAATAGATTATGAAGAAAGCAGCAATATATGCACTTTTAATAACGATATTTTACAGTTGTGGTTCTAATGATAGGGGCGAGTTAGTAGGAGTAAAGGCTAAAAAGAAATGGTTTTCAGAGAAACCTTATGGAATGGCTTTAATTCCAGGTGGTTCTTTTACAATGGGAAAGCAAGATGAAGATATTATTGGTACTATGAGTACGCCAACTAAAACTGTTACTGTTAGGCCTTACTATATGGATATAACAGAGGTAACTAATAATGAATACAAATCGTTTGTGCATTGGGTTAGAGATTCTATTGTTAGAACAAGATTAGGGTATCAAGCTGAATTTGCATCAATGGGTGCAACTCCAGACGTAAATGGAGAGACACCAACTGGTGGTATTCAAAATTACAAGTTTAAAGATACTGTAGAAAATGCAACTCCTTATCAAAAATATATGTATGACAACTACTACAGTTTAGATACTATACAGCCTTTAGATTGGAGTGAAGAATTGATTTGGGATCAGCAAGATTATCCCGATGTTGACTATGTAGAGGTTATGGATTCTCTATATATTAGTAGGGAAGAAGCTGTGGATGGAATTATTTCATTTAACACAAAATTTTTAAAATATAGATATTCTTGGTTTGATAGAGATAACGCTGCAAGGAAAGGTGGGAATAGAAAAGATTTTATTCAAACAGAAGTGTTAAATATCTACCCAGATACTACCGCTTGGGTAAAAGATTTTAATTATTCGTATAACGATCCAATGCATCAAGATTATTTCCATCATCAATCTTATGGAGATTATCCAGTAGTAGGTGTTACCTGGGAACAAGCAAATGCTTTTTGTCATTGGAGAACAAAAAGGAAAAATGATTATTTAAAAGGAAGAAAAAACGTAACTCAAGTGCCAGATTTTAGATTGCCAACAGAGGCAGAATGGGAATATGCTGCAAGAGGAGGTTTAGAATTTGCAACATACCCTTGGGGAACAGGAAGTACAACAAGTGATAGAGGTTGTTTTTTAGCAAACTTTAAACCTGTTAGAGGTAATTATTCAGCAGATGGCGCTTTATATACCGTAGAAGCAGAATCGTATAACGCAAATGATTATGGCTTGTATAACATGGCTGGGAACGTTTCTGAATGGACAAATACTGCTTATAACTTATCGTCGTATAATATGGCTTCCACGATGAATCCAAATGTAGAAGATAGAAAGAATAATAGAAAAATTATCCGAGGTGGTTCTTGGAAAGATGTTGCATACTTTTTAGAAGTAAGTTCTAGAGATTATGAATATTCAGACACTGCCAGAAGTTATATTGGTTTTAGAACGGTTCAAGATTATATAGGTGATATAAATAAATAAATAAATAAATAAATTATGGCACAGACAAGAGCATACAAAAAAACAATGAATTTCGTTTACGGAATGGGAGCGGCAGTAGTAATTATTGGAGCTTTGTTTAAAATCACACATTATTCTATTGGTTTTTTAACGGGTACAGTAATGTTGTCTATTGGTTTAATTACGGAAGCATTGGTTTTTGCAATCTCTGCTTTTGATACACCAGAAGATGAATTAGATTGGTCTAAAGTATATCCAGAATTATCAGAAGAAGGTTTGTTTGCAGAAGAAGGCCAAAAGAAAGTAGGTGCAGACGGCATGTTGTCTCAAAAATTAGATAATCTATTACAAGAGGCAAAAATAGATGTTAGTTTAATGGAAAGCTTAGGAACTAGTATGCAAAATTTTCATAGTGCAGCAGAAGGTTTGTCTGCGGCATCTGGCTCTGTAGCTTCTACGAATAAATATAACGAACAAATGTCAATGGCTGCAATTCAAATGGAATCTTTAAACGGTTTGTATAAAGTGCAAATGGAAAGCTCTAGCAAACAAGCAGAATTAAATAACGAAGTTGTAGAGAATACAGAAAAGTTAAAAGAGCAAATGGAGGCATTGGCAAACAACTTAGCATCTTTAAACGGAGTTTATGGAGGAATGCTTTCTGCAATGTCTAAATAATAATTAGTTAACCTTATATGAACAATTTAAAAACTAATTAGAATGGCTGGAGGAAAAATGTCTGCAAGACAAAAGATGATTAATTTAATGTATCTTGTTTTTATTGCAATGTTAGCAATGAATATGAGTAAAGAAGTTTTATCAGCTTTTGGTTTTACAAATCAAAAATTAGAACAGAATAATAGATCAACAAAAAAGAATCTTAATTCAATTTATGATAATTTAGATCTTAAAGCAATTGAGAAAAAGGAAACATACCTACCTTTAAAATTGATAGCGGATAAAGTGAGGAAGACCTCAGATGAGTTTTATGTATATTTAGATACTTTAAAAGCTCAAATGATTAGAGGTTCTGAGGTTGATTCGATTAATGATTTTCAGGCAATGGATAATGGTGATTGGTTAGATAATCATTTTTTCGTTGGAGAAGGTTATAAGCAAGAAGGAACAGATTTTCTAAATAAAATAAATGGTTTTAGAGACACTTTAATTGCCTTTGCAGGAGGGAAGTATATTTCATCAGAATTACTACAAAATAGATTTAACACCGATAGTGTAAATAAGGGAGGCAAGAAGTACCAGAAGTTTTTAATTGCAAGATATTTTCAGTTTCCAATGGTAGCGTCATTAACAAATTTCACTCAGATTCAAACTGATATAAGAAATTCAGAAAATGACATTATTACCAATTTATTAAGAGGTCAACTAGAGATTTCGGGTGGAATTCTTAATAATTATAAAGGGATTGTAAATTTAGATAAAACTGCTTATTTTGTAGGAGAGAAAGTTACAGGTCAAGTAGTTCTGGGGCGTTATGATAAAAATTTAGTTCCTGACAAGGTTATTCTAAACCAAAAAGACGTTACAAATTTAGTGCAGGATGGCCAAGTTATTTTAAATATGTCAGCTGGAAGTGTTGGAGAGAAAACTATAAAAGGAACTATATTTTTTACTGAAAAAGGAAAGCAAGTACCTGTTATTTTTGAAAGCAAATATTCTGTAATACCAGAACCTAGTAGTGCTGTCGTTTCAGCAGATAAAATGAATGTGGTTTATAGAGATTTAAATAATCCTATATCTGTTTCTTTGCCAGGTGTTAGTGATAATAATATAAGGGTTTCTGCAATTGGTGGCAAACTAACAGGGAATAATGGGAAATACATGATTAAACCGGGTGCAGCAAAAACCGTTACGGTAAATGTTAGTGCGCAATTAAGTAGCGGTAAAAAAGTAAGTTCTAAAGCAATTTTTAGAGTCAAAAATATTCCTCCAGCGAGTGGAGCAGTTAGGGGGCAATTTGGCTCTGTAAATATTCCTAGATCAGGTCTTTCTAATTTATCAATTACAGCTGGATTTGAAGATTTTGTTTTTGATTTAAAACTTACCATAAAAAAGTTTACTATAAAAGTACCTGGAGAATTGAGTATCGTTGTTCAAGGAAATACTTTAACTGCTGAATCCAAAAAATTATTAAATAAAGCTAAAAGAGGAGATAGGGTTTATATTTTTGATATTGAAGCAGTTAAATCTGATGGAAAGAAAATACCAAAAGTAAGAGACGTTAGTATAAAAGTAACAAACTAAGATATAACCATAGTTATGATTAAAAATTTTGTATTCGTATTTTTAGCTATTTTAACCACGGGGTTTGTAAATGCACAATCAAATTTATTAAATTCTAAAACTGTAAAGCAGATTGGTGTAAAGAGTATTGAAAAATTGGCAGCAGATAATGATAAACCAATTCCTTATGGATATGTAGATGATAGAGATATTTTATGGTCTAAAGTGGTTTGGGAATTTATAGATTTAAATCAAAAGATAAATTTACCTTATTATTTTCCTATTGACACCTTGAATGTTTCTGCATCGAGAAGGTCTTTATGGCACACGTTGTATAAAGCAATTAAAAAAAATAAAATCAAAACATATGATGATGATCTTTTTTCTACACCATTGACTAATGAAGATATAGAAAAGAAATTAAGTATGGTAAGATCAACGTTTTCACCAGATGGTGAGGAATTTAAGGACTCTTATAGAATCTACTCACAGGATATAATTGGCCTTATGATTAAAGGAATGTGGTATTTTGATAAACGTCAAGGAGAGTTAAAGTATAGACTACTGGGTTTAGCTCCAATGGGACCAGATGTAAATACTCTAGGAAAAGAAAATATAGAGACAGAAGGATTTATTAAAGAATTATTTTGGGTTTTCTTTCCATCTGTAAGAGATATTTTGCATAATGCCAAGGTTTTTAACCCTAAAAATGCAACGCAACCAATTTCTTTTGATCATTTATTAAATGCTAGAAGATTTAGCGCTACGATTGTTAGAGAAGAGAATATTTACGGTAATAGGTCTATAGAAGATTATGTTCGTGGTAATTCTTTATTTCAATTATTAGAAGCAGACAAAATTAAAGAAGATATTAGAAATAGAGAGATGGATATGTGGAATTACTAAGTCCACGCCTATTACAAAAAATAGAACGTTTGCGAAAGCAAGCGTTTTTTTATTTAGATATATTTTCTATTTACTTTAAAAGAAGTAGCAAACTATTTATTATAGTTTTCAAAAAGATATTAAATTTTAAAAGTAAACTTGTTATTTTAGCATATGAAAGTTGATTATATTATTGTTGGATTAGGTTTGGCAGGATTAGCATTTGCAGAAGAATTGATACAAGCAAAAAAAACATTTTTAGTTTTTGAAGATGCTTCTCAGACTTCTTCTTTAGTAGCAGGAGGTGTATACAATCCAGTGGTTTTAAGAAAATTTACGGCTGTTTGGAAAGCTGCTGAACAATTAGATTTGGCAATTCCATTTTATGAAAGATTAGAGCAGAAACTGAATATTAAATTCGATGAAAAATTTCTAATTAAAAGAGCTTTTAAATCTGTAGAAGAGCAAAACAATTGGTTTGCAGCTTCAGATAATTTAGTATTAAAACGATTTTTAAATCCTGCTATTGAGAATAAAAAAGTAGCTGGTGTTATCGGTGATTTCGGATTTGGAACTGTGAATGAAACAGGTAGAATTGATACTTTAAAATTAGTGAAGGCATACCGAAATTTTTTAATGGATGAAAAATGTATTCGTTTTGAAAAATTTGAACACCTAAAGTTAAAAGTCTCTGCGAAAAAAATCACATATAAAGAGATTGACTGCAAACAGGTAGTATTTTGTGAGGGATTTGGAATTAAAGGAAATCCGTTTTTTAAGGATTTACCATTAGAAGAGGCAAAAGGAGAACTCCTAACTATTCATGCTCCTGAACTTAAGATTGATTTTTTATTAAAATCTGCATTATTTTTAATTCCTTTAGGAGATAATAGATATAAAGTAGGCGCAACTTTTAATCATGTAGATAAAACAACTACACCCTCAGAAAAAGGAAAATTAGAATTGGTAGACAAATTGAAAAAGGTAATTAATGTTCCTTACGAAATTATAGACCAAACTGCAGGTATACGGCCTACTACAAATGACAGAAGACCATTTATAGGGCAACATAAAAAACATAATAGATTGGCAGTTTTAAACGGTTTGGGTACACGGGGTGTAATGCTTGCGCCAACCATGGCAAGAAACTTATTTAACTGTATTGAAAAAGATATTGCCTTAGATTTAGAGATAGATATTAAAAGATTTCAATAGAATTATCAGTTAATTCCATCTTAACCAATTCGCTTTTAGAATACAATATATTTTTGTCTTCTTTTTAAACATATTAACTCTAATTTTTAAGTAGCTTTGCGCCTTATAAAATTACACAATATTACATGTTAAACGTACATAATTTAACGGTTTCTTTTATGGGAACCGAATTGTTTTCTGGTATTACTTTTAAGCTAAATAAAGGAGATAGGATAGGACTGATTGGAAAAAACGGAGCAGGAAAATCTACTTTATTGAAAGTGCTATCTAAAGACATAGAAAGCAGTGGTGGTACTATGGCTTTTGATAAAGATGTGCAAATTGGTTTTTTAAGACAAGATATAGATTTTGTTGAGGGAAGAACTATTTTAGAAGAAGCGTACCAAGCTTTTGAAGAAATTAAAGAATTAGAAGTTCAGTTAGATGAAATTAATGAACAACTAGCTACTAGAACAGACTATGAAAGTGAAGAATATAGCCAATTAATTATAGATTTAACAGAGAAAACGGAACGTTATGAACTTGTAGGAGGGTATAATTACCAAGGAGATACAGAAAAAATTTTACAAGGTTTAGGTTTTCAAAGAGAAGATTTTGATAAGCTTACGGACACCTTTTCTGGAGGATGGAGAATGCGTATTGAATTGGCTAAATTATTACTTCAAAACAATGATATACTTTTATTAGATGAGCCAACAAATCACTTAGATATTGAGTCTATTATTTGGTTAGAGAATTTCTTAAAAGGATACTCTGGGGCTATTGTCTTAGTTTCGCATGATAAAATGTTTTTAGATAACGTTACCAATAGAACTATTGAAATTTCTTTAGGGCAGATTTACGATTATAAAAAGCCATATTCTGAATTCTTATTATTAAGAGGAGAAATTAAAGAAAAGCAGTTACAAGCTCAGAAGAATCAAGAGAAAGAAATTAAGCAAAAACAACACTTAATAAATAAGTTTAAAGCAAAAGCAAGTAAAGCTTCTATGGCACAATCTTTAATGAAACAACTAGATAAAGTTGAGTTGATTGAGGTTGATCAAGATGATAATCAAGCCATGAATGTTAGTTTTAATATTTCGAAAGAGCCTGGTAAAATTATTGTAGAAGCAGAAAATCTTTGTAAAAGTTATGGAGATAAACATGTTTTAGAAGATGTAGATTTATTAATTGAAAGAAATAGTAAGATTGCTTTTGTTGGGCAAAACGGACAAGGGAAATCTACTTTAGCAAAAATGATGGTGGGTGAAATTCCTTTTGAAGGACATTTGAAACTGGGTCATAATGTAGAAGTTGGATATTTTGCTCAGAATCAGTCTGAACATTTGCCACCAGAAAAAACAGTGTTGCAAATTATGGAAGATGCTGCGACTGATGGAAATAGAGCAAGAGTAAGAGATATGCTAGGTTCGTTTTTATTTGGTGGAGATGCTGCAGATAAAAAAGCAAAAGTACTTTCTGGAGGTGAAAGAAATAGATTGGCATTGTGTAAATTGTTATTATCACCTTTTAATGTGTTGATAATGGATGAGCCAACAAACCACTTAGACATTGCGTCTAAAAATGTTTTAAAAGAAGCATTGCGTAATTTTAATGGAACCTTAATTTTGGTTTCACATGATAGAGATTTCTTACAAGGTTTAACAAGCACTGTTTACGGCTTTAAAGACAAAGAAATTAAAGAGTATTTAGGAGATATTGATTATTTCTTAGAGCAACATAAAATTGAAAACCTTAGAGAAGCAGAAAAAAGAACCGTAGTAAAGGTTGCAAAGGAAACTTCTAAAAAAGATTCAAATCAACTTTCTAGAGATCAAGAAAAAGAGTTGAAAAAGCTAAACAATAAACTTTCTAAAATTGAAACTGAAATTGCAGATTTAGAGAGAGAAATAGCTAAAATAGATTTAGAATTGGCAGAGAATTATGAAGAGGTTTCTTCGAAACCAAACTTCTTTGAAAAATACAAAGCAAAAAAAATACAATTAGATATTGTAATGGAGGCTTGGGAGAAGATGGAAGCAAAAGTTTCTAATTTTTCGTAAATTACCATCATTTTAGTTCCGAGATTTCGGATACAAAACCCTAAAATAATTAAATTACAGATTCCTGAGTAAATCAGGAAAAAGAAACAATGGATTTTAACGCAATAGTAGAAACTGAAAATCATCAAATATCTCTTCCTGTTTTAGAAGAGAAAAATGTAAAACTCTTTATAAAAAGAGAAGATTTAATTCACCCTTTTGTTTCAGGAAATAAGTTTAGAAAATTAAAATACAATCTGCATGAAGCTAAAAAACTAAAGAAAAAATCGTTACTTACTTTTGGAGGTGCATATTCTAATCATATTTTAGCTACTGCGGTTGCAGGAAAAATAGCTGGGTTTAAAACTTTTGGTATTATTAGAGGGGAAGAATTAGGTAAAAATATTGCAGAAACATTAAAAGATAATGATACTTTACGCGAGGCACATGAGCACGGAATGAAGTTTCACTTTGTGACCAGAGAAATATATAGGCAAAAATCTTCATTTGGTTTTATTGAAAAAATGAAAAATAAATGGGGAGATTTCTATTTAATACCAGAAGGCGGAACAAACTTTCTAGCAGTAGATGGTTGTCAAGAAATTCTAACAAAAGAAGATTCTAAATTTGATTATATTTGTGCTGCAGTTGGCACAGGAGGCACTATTTCTGGATTGATAAAATCTTTAAAGAAACACCAAAAAGTTATTGGTTTTCCAGCTTTAAAAGGTAATTTTTTATCTGAAGAGATTAAAAAATATATTTTTAAAAAACATAATTGGAGTTTAAAAAAGGATTACCATTTTGGTGGATATGCAAAGTTTGATGATGAGTTAATTAACTTTATTAATTACTTTAAAGAAGAAACAGGTGTTTTGCTAGACCCAGTTTATACAGGTAAAATGTTATTTGGAATTTTAGATTTAATTAAAAAAGACACGTTTGAAGAAGGAACTAAAATTTTGGCAATTCATACCGGTGGTCTCCAAGGAATAAGAGGTTTTAATAAAGAATTACTCAAGAAAAATAAACAAACTATACATCTTTAATGAAGTTAAAAATTCTTTTTAGTATTCTGTTTTTGTTAGTATTATCTAATTGTGGTGCTAAGAAGCGTATTGTTAAAAATAAAAGTAGGGGTACTCAAATTACGGAGCCAAAGCCAAAAAAACTACCATCTGTAAACGAAGTTAAAATTACAAGAAAACTTGCTAAAAAGAACACAAGATTAAATAAAGAAACACTTGCTTATATTCGAGAATATGCCCCAATTGCAGTAAATGAAATGCATCAGTATAAAATTCCTGCAAGTATTACTTTGGCGCAAGGTATTTTAGAATCAGGCAAAGGAAAAAGTCAATTAGCATTAAAATCTAAAAATCACTTTGGTATTAAATGCCACAGTAATTGGACTGGAGAGCGCGTTTATCACGATGATGATGAAAAAGGGGAATGCTTTAGAAAATATAAATTTGTAGCCACTTCTTATAATGATCATTCCTTGTTTTTAACTCAAAGAGGCAGGTATGCTTTCTTATTTGATTATAATATTAAAAACTATAAGAAGTGGGCATATGGTTTGCGAAAAGCAGGATATGCTACCGATAGAAAATATCCTTCTAAGCTTTTAAAAATCATTGAAGACTACCAGCTTTATGAGTTTGACAATATTAAAAAGAGTACTTATAGTAAAAAATTTAAAGAGGTAAACCATCGCAAATCTGGTAAGAGGTCAAAATCTAAAAGGAAACACTACGAAGTAGAAAAAGGAGATACATTATATGCTATTTCTAGAAAATTTTCAATTTCTGTATCAGATTTAAAAGCGCTTAATAATTTGACAGATAATACACTTTCTTTAGGTCAGAAGTTAATCGTGCAAGAGTAGAAAGAAAACTATTGAATACTTCTTTAGTTTCTTATTTCAATAGGAAAATATGGCAATTATAAAACCAGTAAACGGAAAGCACCCACAAATACCAGAGGATTGTTATGTCGCAGAAAACGCCACTATTGTGGGCGATGTTTCTTTAGGAGAAGCGTGTTCAATTTGGTTTAACGCTGTAATTCGGGGAGACGTGCACTACATAAAAATAGGAAATAAGGTGAATATTCAAGATGGTGCAGTGCTGCATGCAACCTATTTAAAATCACCTACAATTATTGGTAATAATGTTTCAATTGGGCACAATGCGATTGTACACGGCTGCACTATTAAAGATAATGTTTTGGTAGGTATGGGTAGCATTATTATGGATGATTGTATTATAGAATCGAATTCTATTATTGCAGCTGGTGCAGTAGTTACTAAGAACACACATGTAGAAAGTGGCAGTATTTATGCTGGTGTTCCTGCTAAAAAAGTAAAAGATATCTCGCAAGAATTAATTTCGGGAGAAATAAATAGAATTGCAGACAATTACGTAACCTATTCTGGCTGGTTTAAAGAATAAGGTATAAAAACAAACACCCAATTTCAATAAAGAAATCGGGTGTTTATTAAATAGTCAAATAACTAATTATTCTCTAGTTTTATTTATAGAAGCGCATAGAGTTTGCGTTCAAAGACCATTCAACTTCTTTGAATTTTTTTAAAAACCCAATCCCTAATAATAAATCATTTATATCGTTTCTTAAAGGAACAATAGCCACTACATTTTTTATTAAATAGCTACCAATTTTAATTTCTTTAATTTGAATGTATTTAGTTTCAAACTCTGAACCAACTCCACCAGATTTTAATTTCACATTTAAATCTTTGATTTCACATTGTTTTTTTAAGGTTTGATAAAGCCTATTTCCTATAAAGAAATTTGTTGCTCCTGAATCAAATTGAATTGGTACAGAAAAAGAATCCCCATTAATTGTAGGGAACTCTAAATTAATCCTAAATTGGTTATCTCTTTCAGCTAAAGGAACCTCTATAAATTCCTTGTCTCCAATAATATCTGTAATAACCCTATTATTTTCAATATTTTTTATCTCAACGATACTATTATCGTCTTTAAATATTTTTTCAATGATTAGCCCTTTTTGATCCTCTTCTGTAAAGGTGTAAATCTCATTTATTTTATTTCCATTTAGATATAAAGTAATTTTTTTATTTCCATTTGCTGAAATGTAAATTTCCTTATTCTTTAATCCTTGTTTAAACAGTATAGATTTTTTATTTCCATTTGCCCAATTATATTTTTCTTCAGTTATTACTTTATTTTGAAAATCTTCATAGTTTTTTACACTAACATCGCCTCCATTGAAGTTTATGGTTTGTTTTCCTTTAGTGAATTCTCCGCCTTCAAATAAGCCATTGTATATTTGGATTTGATCGTCGTATGTGACTATCTTTTCACCCTGTCCCTCAAAAACACCCTCGAAATTTAAACATCCAATATAACTATAGTTTTTCGTCTCAATTTTCTCTGTACATTGAGATTGAATCTTTACTGTTATTGAAGAGAAAAAAGGGATTACTAATAAAAATATAATTTTTTTCATAATAAATTTAAATGATACTTTGTTAGAGTAAAGTTACTTGCTTTTTTTTTAAAAATTTTATAGTTTAGTTCTATAAAATGTAAAATATATTCTATTCTATTATTTTTATTTCTATTCTTCGATTTAGTATGTTTTTAATTTGACCTCTTTGATAAGGATAGGCAGGGTTAGACCATCCAAAACCTTTTGTTGTTATTCTATTTTTGTTAATTCCTTGGCCAATAAAATATTTTTTCAAACTGTTAGCTCTATCACTAGATAGTTGAATATTCGATTTTTCACTTCCAACTTTATCCGTATGACCTTCAATTAAAATATTAAGATTTGTTTTGTATTTCATTAAATTTAATATCTGTATTAACTCATTAAAATATTTCTTTTTATCTATCTGAGCACTTCCTTTGTTAAACAATATATTTAAGTCTATGGAGTATCCTTCTTTTACAGGTGTTGAAAAAAAAGTTTCTCCTATTAAAGGTTTTTCGAGTCCCTTTAATTTTAACTCAATTTTAATTTCATCACCAAAGATACACGGTGAAAATTCAATTTCGTAATTCATTTCAACATCTAAAACAATATTATCAAATAATTGGTTAAATTCATCTTCATTGTAAACTCTATAAGAGTTTCCACCAGCAAAATAAGAAATTTTATTTAACAAATCAATATCAACATAATTCCCAAAGCCAATAGGGGCAATATTTATTTTATTATCAATAGCCATTTTGATAACTTCACTAAAAGGTAAAAGGCTTCTATCTGTATTACTTACCCCATCAGTAAATAAGAATATAATTTTAGATTCTGAAATAGTATCTTTTGATAAGTTTTGAACCGCCTGCAGTAATGCATCTTTTATCGCTGTTGACTTACCAAAACCATTTAATCCTCTCGGCGGCACTAGTACTTGCTCAATAGCTTTAAGTCTATTAGAAGTTACTAAATGTTGTATGTTTCCTTCACCATCAAACTTATGAATTGAATATAGATCTTTTTTATTTTGATTTCTTTTAAAGCTGTTTTTAATTGCATTGTAGACACCTTGCTGCAGTTTACTTGCACGAATATCACCCATTGAACCACTATGGTCAAGAACAAAAGAATAGTGTCTCGTAACATCTCGTTTTGGTAATATTCGAAATTTTTGTACCTCACATTCAACTTTAAGTGTATCGGGTAACTTCAATTTTAGGTATTCAATATTATCTTTAGTTAGTCCAGTTAAGTACCTATTGTATTTAAAATCACCAACTTGAAACGAAACATAACCTTTATTTGGTTCAATCCTAGGGTACATAACCTTTATTTCCAACTTAGGTTCTAAATTGTTTTCTTTTTTAATGTTTTTAAAGTCGGTTTGAGTTGTTTGGGTAATAGTTTTAGTTTGGAGATAATTAGTCGGTGCCTTATGTTTTCTAATTTTTATTTCATGCTTGCCTTTTTTTATCTTGTACAGAATTTTTCTTTTCCCAAAAAATTTCTTTATTACTTCACCGATTTTAATTGTTGCTTTATCTATTTCTTTTAAACTTTTACCTATAAAAGTTTTTGGTGATTTTTCAGGAATTTTTGACTGAGCAAAAACGGTAAGATTTAAGGAAATAAAAAGAATTATAAATATTTTAAATGTTTTCATTTTATCTGAATATTTTAAGTTGTGTACTCTTTGTAATTAAATTTGATTAGTACATGCAAAAATAATATGATTCGGGTTTCGCTGTATTAAAATTTATAAGATTAAAAAAAGGAAAATAATATAGGTTTCATTTTTACAACTAATAGTGGCAAATCTTTTCAATTTCATGCTTTTTTTGGATAAACATACTTAACAAATATAGGATATTTTAACGCAACTTAATTCGAGGTGTTTTATTTGTATATATCTAAATACTAATAAAATTTATATGGTTTAAATTCATAAACAGAAACAAAAAAATCTGTAATATAATATTCAGTTTTCTATAAAATAAATTTTAAAGGTAAATGATATTTGAATTATATGTGAGGGAAAAATAACTAAGAAAGTAAAAGATATTTCGCAAGAATTAATTTCGGGAGAAATAAATAGAATTGCAGACAATTACGTAAAGTATTCTGGCTGGTTTAAAGAATAAGGTATAAAAACAAACCCCCAATTTAATTAAAGAAATCGGGAGTTTGCCAACGAACCAACTAACCAATTATTTTTTAGTGCTTTTTTTCTCTTTGAGCCTTATACCCACTAAACTTTTTCTTTGCTTATACATTTTTTTAAATGTCTCAAATTGTGTTTTGTTTAAAATATTTTTCATACTCCTCTTCATACTCCTCTTCATACTCCTCTTCATAGTAATCTTATTATCTAATAGCTGACTTTTTATTAGATAAATTTCATCTGAAGTAGGTCTTCTTTTCTCTACTCTTGCTTCTTTTCTTTTTTCCATTGCAGCTTGTCTAAAAGCTATTTCCGCTCTTAGTAATGGGTTTACTTGCTGCTGCTGCTTGTCAGACAAATCTAACACCAACGTCATTTGTTTTACTTTTAAACTTGTTTGTTGATTAATAGTAAGTTGTTGTTTATTACCTTTTTTCTTCTGTGCTTGTATGGTAAAAGTAAAAACGAATATTAAGACTAAAATACTTGCAATATTTTTCATATTTTTATTATTTATACTTCTGTGACGATTAAAAAATGAAAAGGTTTAAATTTGTATTTCGTTTAACAGCAATTTAACAACTATATCATGCGTAAATTACTTTGTTTATTATTTTTAGTTTCATTCATAGCGAATGCTCAAAAGGATTCTGTTAATATAGGTTTAAGCAGCCCTCACGCTACTTTATATACCCATTTGTACTTTCTCCAGTCAGATTCATATGAGCCTAAAAAAGCAGCAAAGACAATTTTTGGCATATCTGAAAAAGAAGCAGTTAAAAAAGCAATAAGAATTAAGAAAATTTTAGACGGTAAAGGTTTAATTATAGATTTTGATCTTGTACCTAAAAACCCTAATTTTAAAGATACGGTTCGTTTTTCTTCTAGTCAAAAATACATCCCTTTTCCAGAAAGAATGCCAGAAATTTTTATAGAAAAAGTAGGAGAAAACTGGTATTATTCTACTGAAACTATAAAAAAAATAGATGTGATTTATAATGCTGTTTTCCCCTGGTATGTTCAAAAAATACAAGATATTGTCCCAGAAATTGGACATAAAAAATTACTAGGAATAGAATATTGGCAAGTATTTATGGCTATTATATTTTTGTTATTAGCTGTAGTTTTATTTTATATCTTTAAAAGAATAACCTTTTATTTATTAAATACAGTTCAACATCGAGTTACAAAAAGTATAGACATCAGTTTTGATAAATATTTAAAAAAGCTAGCAAGACCAATCAGTTTATTATTAGCTGTAAATTTTATCAAAAAAGTGATTCCAGCACTTCAACTTAGTTTAGAAACCAATGCTTGGATATTTCTTTTTATAAATATTGCAGTGGTTGTTTTTTGGACTTATGTTTTTTTAAATTTAGTGCATGTACTAATGAAATTTTATAGTGCGTTTACAGCTAAGACCAAGAATAAATTAGATGATCAATTAGCCCCAATATTGCATAATTTCTTTATAGGTTTTGTTATTGTTATTGGTGTTTTGAGATTAATTTCTCTTTTTGGTGTAGATACTACCACTATTTTAGCCGGTGCAACTATTGGTGGTTTGGCAGTAGCTTTGGCGTCTCAAGACACCGTGAAAAACTTAATAGGAACTATTATGATTTTCATAGATAAGCCATTTCATATAGAAGATTGGATTGAAACTGGAGAATTTTCTGGTACTGTAGAAAAGGTCGGATTTAGGTCTACAAGTGTTCGAGCTGCAGATACTTCTGTATATCAAATACCAAATAGTAAATTGTCTGAGATTGTTATTAATAACAAAGGCCTGCGTCTGTTTAGGCGTTATAACACTAATTTAGGTGTGCGTTATGATACACCTCCAGAATTAATTGAAGCTTTTGTGAAAGGAGTTAGAGAAATTATAATTGCGCATCCAGAAACACTTTCAGATTCTTATAATGTAGAATTTAGTGGTTTTGGAGATTCTGCTTTATTAGTCATGGTAAATGTTTATTTTAAAAGTTTGGCTTGGGGCACAGAGCAATCATCTAAACATAGATTACACATGGCAATTGTAAAGTTAGCGAAAGCATTAGGAGTTGATTTTGCATTTCCTTCTTCCACAGTTATGATAGAGAATTTTCCAGAGAAAAAAGGATTTAATCCGAATTATAATATAGATGCCAATAGTATAAACGTTTCTATTTCGAAGATTTTAGAAGACTTTAATAATGAAAATCTAGATGCAGATCATATGCGCGAAAGTTCTTAGAATTGTTTAGTTATAGTAAGTAGATTATCTTTTTTTTGCTTCCTTAAAAATCTCTTTTACTGCATTTTGGTAGTTTTTTGGGCTGTTGGCTTTTTTAATTTTTTTATAAGTTTTCTGTGGGTTGGCAAAACTTTGAGAGAAAAATTCCCAAAATCCTAACATTTTCATTTTTATAGGAGTTGGTCCGGAGAGTGCAGCATCATATTCTTGATAAATACGATCATGAAATTCATTGAAGATATCAAACCTGTTTTTAGGATATTCGGTAGTATTATTTTTAAGCATACTTGGTAAAAAAGGATCTGCAATTAAACCTCTTCCAATCATCCAGTGGTCTATGCTAGGAAAACGTTCCTGCAGTTTATGAAAAGCTGCAACAGAGGTTATATCACCATTGTAGTACATCTTATGTTTGCTATTGTCTAAACATTTTTGAAACGCCTCTAAGTTCGTTCCTCCTTTATATAATTGCTTACCAATGCGTGCATGAATTGCAATATTTTTTAAAGGATATGTGTCTAAAATTGGTAAAACATCTAATATTTCTTCCGGGTTTTCGTATCCCATCCTCATTTTCATGGAAACAAGAATATCAGATTCATTATGCACTTTATGAAGAATAGTATTTATTTTTTGAGCATCGCTAATTAAACCAGAACCCATACCACGTTTGGTAACCATTGGGTAGGGGCAACCTAAATTCCAGTTTAACTCTTTGTAACCTAATTCGCGCACATATTTAGAAACAAAAAGAAACTCATCTGCATCATTGGTAATAATTTGTGGAATTACTTCCAGCTCGGTATTATTTTCTAGGGCAATATCTTTTTGATAGGAATTTTTAATTACCAGTTTTCCATTCAATCTTATATATGGTGCATAAAAGGTGTTAATACCACCAAAGAAATAATTGAAAGCGTTTCTAAATTTATAATCTGTAAACCCCTGCAACGGAGAAGATAGTAATGTCTGACTCATGAAAAAAATAATTGTGCAAATATAACATAGTTTTTAGGTGATCTTATAAAATATAAAAAAACCTCACCAATTAAGATGAGGTTTTAATAAGTTAAAACTAATTTTAGCCTACTTAGGGTCTAAAATTAAATCAATTCTATCTACTACATCTTGCAAATGGTAACGGGTAATTGTGTTTCCTTTTCTAGAAGCAGCTTTTGTATCTCTTTGCAAACGCTTTAATTCTCCTCTTGCTATAGATTTTACATCAGATTGGTTGATGTTAATTCCACTCTGCTTAAAGTAACCGCTATTTGCACCTTTTTGATTTTTAGCTTCATTTAGTAGGTAGTCTAAACGATCTAAATGTGCTCTTTGTAAGTTTCTTCTGTAGGTATCTATAGAACGACCTGAATAAATTTCACTCCAAACACCTTTGCGAAGATCGCGCATCATGGCTAACAATGTATACGATTTAGAAGCACCATTTAAAGTTTCATTCTCAATCATTCTGGCCATTCTACCAGCATCTAAAACATTATTTAATGTTCTTGCTTGTAAACCTCTAACTCTTTCAATAGCGCCAGAAAATTCAGTTTTACTAAAAATATTTTCATCTAACAACCAAGTTGGAGTTTCAAACAACTCAGTAATCACAAATTGCAAAGCCTCTTTTTGTTTGGCTTTGGTTACATGCGTATAGACAGCACCTTTTTGGTCAGATGTTTTATAGTATTCATATACACCACCAATATTTGCCGCTACATGGCCCATATATCTATTAAATTGACTTAATAATTGTCCGTACATGGTAGATAATTCATCATAATTTCCCCCTTTTTCAGAGGTCCATTCTTCCAATCTTGGTAAAATTCTTTTTAAGTTTTTAATCCCATACATAGAAGCCTTCATTGCATCATCTCCTAAATCTTCTGTTTGAGAACTAGGATCTACAACACCGCCTGCTTGTTGATGACCAAAACGATACATTGGATCTCCAGCATGTTTTAAAATCCAAGCATCTAAAGTTGCTTTTTCATCTTTAGCATTGGTATCTAAAATAGGTCTGTATCCCCAAGAAATAGCATATTTGTCATAAATACCAATATTTGGCATTAAAGCAACGCCTTTATCTTCTGGTTGTGCTATGTAATTGAAACGTGCATAATCCATTATAGAAGGTGCAGTTCCATATTTTGAAGTAAAACTTGCAGAACGCAAAGAATCTACAGGATATGCAACAGAACTTCCCATATTATGAGGTAATCCGATGGTGTGACCAAGTTCATGAGAGGACACAAATTTAATTAATTCACCCATGGTTTCTGTTTTAAAACTATTTCCTCTGGCATCTGGATTGATTGCAGCCGTTTGGATAAAAAACCAGTTGTGCAGCAAAGTCATTACATTATGATACCAGTTGATGTCAGATTCTAAAATCTCTCCAGATCTTGGATCACTTACATGGGGTCCGTTGGCATTCGGAATTGGAGATGCTAGATATCTAATTACAGAATACCGGACATCTTCTGGGCTATATTCTGGATCTTCTTCTGCCGTAGGTGCCATCTTACCAATAATAGCATTTTTAAAACCAGCAGCCTCAAAGGCTACTTGCCAATCATTAACACCTTGTATAATATAAGGAACCCATTCTTTTGGAGTTGCTCTGTCTACATAATACACAATTTGTTTTTTAGGTTCTACGAGCTCTCCTCTTTTGAATTTTTCAATGTCTTCGTCTTTTACTTCTAAACGATATCTATCTAAATACTTTACTGTTTTACTTCTCTGATCTTTTAATCCGTAATCTGTTTGCCCTCTTGCAAACCAACCAACACGCTCATCAAAATATCTACGCTTCATAGGTATTTTAGGTAATAAAACCATAGAATTACTCATTTCTAAGGTAATAGAGCCTAGCGCACTATTAGAAGGTGCTTTATTCGCTGCATAGGTTTTTACATGTCGTACTTCTATATTTTGTGGGTAGCTACTTACGCCATCAATGTATGAACGGTCTTTGTCCATTCTTGTTATTTGATATCTTTTTCTTCTATTAGCAGGAAAACCTAAAGGTTTAACATCTGTAGAAAATAAAGCAGTTGCATCAATAACTGCGGCAGTAGAATCTTTACTAAATGCTTTTATAGGAAAAGAAAATAAAATAGGTTCTAAATTAGAATTTACTACTGCTTCATGGACTGGTAAAATAGTGTCTGCAACAACACTATAGGAAACAATTCTTAGTAATATGTGCTTGTTTTTTTTCTCCCAACGCAGTACTTGTGTGTTTGCTTTTGCACCACCAAATCCAATGCCACTAGCAGTTTTAGCAATTCGGGTAACCATTAACATTTCTCTTTGTAATAGAGAATCTGGTATTTCAAATAAGTAAGAGTCGTCTTTTTTGTGTACTTTAAATAACCCTTCATCTGTCTTGTGGTCTTTTGTGACTACTTTCTCATAAGGTTTAATTGCGTCTTTTTTAGGTTTTGGTTTTGCAGCTGTTTTTGGAGTTTCTTTTTTCTTTTTTTTCCAAAATTGAGCAGAAGATTCAGTAGAAAAACCAATTAAAAAGGCAAGTACCAGCAGTTTTGTAAAGATTTTTTTTATCATCGTAAGTTTGATTAAGTTTATAGTGTCCGAAGTTAATCAAACAAATATCTACGAAATCTTAAAGAAGTCTTAAAAAAAATGTTATAGAGGGCCTAGGGTTATCTTAGGCTTTTTTATAAATTGGTAAAAAGTTACAAATTAAAAGCTGCTTTTACGGTATCTACATAATCTAATTTCTCCCAAGTAAACGTTTCTACTTCTTCAGAAACTGTTTCTCCCATTGGGTTAGAAAAGGTAACTGTTTTTATCTCTGGGGTTCTTCCCATATGACCATACGCGGCAGTTTCAGAATAAATAGGGGTTCTTAATTTTAAGCGTTGTTCTATAAAATACGGACGCATATCAAAAAGAGTGGCTACTTTTTTGCTAATTTCTCCATCGGTTAAATCTACCGTCGCAGTTCCATATGTTTCAACATTAATACTTGTTGGTTTTGCAACACCAATAGCATAAGAGACTTGCACTAACACTTCTTTACAGAGACCCGCAGCAACTAAGTTTTTTGCAATATGTCTTGTTGCATAGGCTCCAGATCTATCTACTTTAGAAGGGTCTTTTCCTGAGAAAGCACCACCACCATGCGCACCTTTTCCACCGTAAGTATCTACTATGATTTTTCTTCCTGTTAAACCAGTATCTCCGTGGGGTCCACCAATTACAAAAACACCTGTTGGATTGATGTGATAGGTAATATTATCTGTAAATAATTTTTGATTTTGAGTAGGTAATTTAGCAACTACTCTTGGAATTAAAATTTCTACAATGTCTTTTTTAATTTTAGCTAACATTACATCGTCACTTTTATCAAAATCATCATGCTGTGTAGAGATTACAATAGCATCAATTCTTTGCGGCACGTTATCATCAGAATACTCAATAGTAACCTGAGATTTAGCATCGGGTCTTAAGTAACTAATGTCCTTGTTTTCTCTTCTTAAAGCCGCCAATTCAATTAACAATCTATGAGACAGTTCTAAAGCCAACGGCATGTAGTTCTCTGTTTCATCAGTCGCGTAACCAAACATCATTCCCTGATCTCCGGCACCTTGCTCTTCTGGGCTTGATCTATCAACTCCTTGGTTAATGTCTGGAGATTGTTCATGGATTGCAGATAAAACTCCACAAGAATTTCCATCGAACATATAGGCACTTTTAGTATACCCAATTTTATTAATTACATCCCTTGCAATTTGCTGAACGTCTAAATACGTTTTGGATTTTACTTCACCTGCTAGAATAACTTGACCAGTAGTCACCAGGGTTTCACAAGCAACTTTGCTGTTTTTGTCAAAGGCTAAAAAATTATCAATTAGTGCATCAGAAATCTGATCTGCAACTTTGTCCGGGTGTCCTTCAGAAACACTTTCTGAGGTAAATAAATATGACATACTATTTTTTTATATTTAAAAATGATTCCTAAATCCTAATCATTTAGGTTTCCTTAAAATGATAATTCCTTTAAAAATGAAAACCAGTCGGAAAATAATATTGATTGCAGTCGCTGAAAGAAGTAGATAATTACTGCTTTAGCATTTTTTTAATGAGGTTGCAATCAGTTCAAATTATTCCTCTTAATTAGATTACAAAAGTACACTATAAAATTAAAATGACGCCTTTTTTTACTATATTTATTTATGATAGCATCATCAATAAATGATTTTAAGCGTTTTAAAAGTGATGATATTAAAGAATAAAGAGTACAAAGTTAAATAAAATGCGAAATCAATATTTTTTAAAAAAAAATTACTTTTTGTTTGGATATTAAATTTTTTGAAGCATATATTTGCACTCACAAAGTTCAATAACTTATTGAAATGTTATCAAGAAAGGTGAAGGGATTAGACCCGACGAAGCCTTAGCAACCCTTTAGAAATAAAGAAGGTGCTAAATTCTACTCAACTGTTTATCGTTGGATAGATAACAAAAAAGGATTTTCCTTTCCGGAAAGTACTATTTTTCTTAATAACATTTTTCTAGTAATTACATCAACAGAAATTGATGTATTTGACTTTTTTGTTTATTTATTAACTCAAAAAAAAATAGAAGAATGAGTACATTAAAATTGGCAACCAATGCGTTGCATGCAGGACACGACGTAACCACAAACGGAGGTACAAGAGCAGTTCCTATTTACCAAACAACATCGTATGTTTTTAACAATTCAGAACATGCAGCAAACCTTTTTTCGTTAAAAGAACTAGGTTTTATCTACACCCGTTTAAACAATCCAACAAATCAAATTTTACAAGATCGTTTAGCGGCCGTAGAAGGCGGAATAGGAGCAGTAGTTTTTGCATCTGGTACTGCAGCAATTGCAACCGGTTTGCTAACACTTTTAAAAGCAGGAGATCATATTGTTGCTTCTAGTAGTTTATATGGTGGAACTTACAACTTATTAAGTGTAACTTTACCAAGGTTAGGTATTACAACTACATTTGTAGATGCATCAAATCCTGATAATTTTGATGCAGCAGTGCAAGAAAATACAAGAGCATTTTTTGCAGAATCTTTAGGGAACCCGAAGCTAGATGTATTAGATTTAGAAGCAATTTCTGCGCATTCAAAAAAGGCAGAAGTTCCTTTTATTGTAGATAATACAGTGGCAACACCTGTTTTATTAAACCCGATTAAGCACGGGGCAGATATTGTAATTCACTCTTTAACAAAATATATTGGTGGCCAAGGAACTTCTTTAGGAGGTGCTATTATAGATGCAGGTACTTTTAATTGGGCAAACGGTAAGTTTCCTGAATTTACAGAGCCATCTGCGGGTTACCACGGTTTAAAATATTATGAAACTTTAGGTGCGGCATCGTTTACTTTTAAATTAATACTAGAAGGTTTACGTGATTACGGAGGCGCATTAAGTCCAACAAACGCATTTAATATCATTCAGGGTTTAGAGACTTTACCAGTTAGAATAAAACAACATTCAGAAAATGCATTAGCGTTGGCAACATGGTTAGAGCAGCAAGATGAGGTTGCTTGGGTAAATTATCCTGGTTTAGAAAGTAGTAAATTCAAATCTTTAGCAGATAAGTATTTACCAAAAGGACAAAGTGGTATTGTAACATTCGGTCCTAAAAAAGGTTTTGAAGCTGCAAAAGCAATTGCAGATAAAACTAAAATATTCTCTTTATTAGCGAATATTGGAGATACAAAATCGCTTATTATTCATCCTGCAAGTACAACACACCAACAATTAAATACAGTAGAGCAAGCAAGTGCTGGTGTTACGCAAGATTTAGTGAGATTGTCTGTTGGAATTGAAGATTTAGAGGATTTAAAAGCAGATTTAAAAGCTGCTTTTTCTGAGTTATAAGCAGATAATACATAAAAACAAGGGGTTAAAACCCCCTTGTACTAAAATGAAAAATCAGTTACAACATATTAAAATTAGAAACTTCACCACAGAGCTTGGTGCTTCTGTTCTTGAATTGAATTTAAGCTACCAAGTTTTTGGTAAAGAACTTGGTACCGCACCTATAATTTTAATCAACCATGCATTAACCGGTAACAGTGAAGTTGCAGGTAAAGAAGGTTGGTGGCAAGATATTGTAGGAGAAGAAAAGGTAATAGATACTGCGGTGTATACCATTTTGTCTTTTAATGTTCCTGGAAATGGTTTTGATGGTTTTTTAATTGAAAATTATAAAGATTTTATTGCAAGAGATATTGCCAACATCTTTTTAGAAGGATTACAATATTTAAAAATATCACAACTATTTGCTCTAATAGGTGGTTCTTTGGGTGGAGGAATTGCTTGGGAAATGATGGTTTTAAATACTAAAATAACCAAACATTTTTTACCGATTGCAACCGATTGGAAATCTACAGATTGGTTAATTGCTAATTGCCAAATACAAGAACAATTTTTGGTAAACTCAAGCAACCCCGTGCACGATGCGAGGATGCATGCAATGCTTTGTTACAGAACGCCAACCTCTTTTAAAGAACGTTTTCAGCGTTCTAAAAAAGAAGATTCTACTGTTTTTAACGTAGAAAGTTGGCTATTACATCATGGTAAAAAATTACAAGAACGTTATCAATTATCTTCTTATAAATTAATGAATCAATTATTAAAAACAATTGATGTTACAAAAAATGGAGAAAAAAAGATAGAAATTCTAAATCAAATAGATGCCAATATTCACATTATTGGTGTGGACTCAGATTTGTTTTTTACTGCGGAAGAAAATAGAGAAACTCATAAAAAGTTAGCATTAACGAAAGAAAATGTTACCTATAACGAAATAAAATCTGTGCATGGTCATGATGCATTTCTAATGGAATATGACCAACTTCAGAAAATTATAGCACCTATATTTAATAAAGAGTACAGCTCAAAAAAAATGAAAGTATTAAAATTTGGAGGAAAATCTTTAGCAAATGGGAAAGGAATTGAAAGCGCTTTAGAAATTATTACAGGAAAACTTTATAATGGTGAAAAAATAACAGTGGTAGTTTCTGCAAGAGGAAATACTACAGACGATTTAGGAGCTATTTTAGAAAAAGCAGCACAAAAAAAAGCATATAAATCTGCGTTTGAAACATTTAAGAAATATCAATTAGCACCAAATACTACTATTGATTGTTCTGAAGAATTTTCCAAATTAGAAACTATTTTTGAAGGCGTTTCTTTGTTGGGTGATTATAGCATTAAAATTAAAGACGAGGTGCTAGCGCAGGGAGAATTATTATCAGCAAAAGTAGTAGCTAGTTTGTTACAAAAAAAAGGAGTAAATGCGAATATAACAGATGCTAGTCAGTTAATTATTACCGATGAAAACTTCGGGAATGCACAACCTATAAGCACTATTTCTTCTGCAAATATAATTGCATATTTTGCAAAAAATGCAAACATACTAAATATTGTAACTGGTTTTATTTCTTCTAATAAAAAAGGAGAAATTACAACTTTAGGAAGAAACGGCAGTAATTATACAGCGTCTTTACTAGCAAATTATTTAGATGCAGAAGAGTTACAAAATTATACGCATGTAAGCGGAATTTTTACTGCAAATCCGGATCTGGTTGCAGACGCAAAGAAGATTGAGAAATTATCCTATTCCGAAGCAAACGAATTGGCCAATTTTGGAGCTACCATTTTACATGCAAAAACTATTATTCCTTTATTAGAAAAGAATATTAATTTAAGAATTCTAAACACCTTTAATAAGGAAGATAAAGGAACTTTAATAACTGCAGGGTCTTCACAAAAAGGAATTAAATCTATTTCTACTATTAATAATGTTTCTTTATTGAATTTTGAAGGAAGAGGTTTATTAGGAAAAGTAGGAGTAGATGCACGTATTTTTAGAGCATTAAGTGAGCGGAATATTAATGTTAGTATTATCTCTCAAGGTTCTTCAGAGAGAGGAATTGGATTAATTATTGATACCGATAGGGCTTCTGAAGCTGTTTTAGCATTAGAAAATGCTTTTGAAAGCGATTTTTACGCGCAAGATGTACATCAGATTTCGGTAACTGAGGGTGTGGCGGTAATTTCTATTATTGGTCAAGATTTAAGTGAATTTCACCTTCCTTATAATGCCTTAATTAAAAATCAAATTGTTCCATTATTATTTAATAATACAGTTACAGGTAAAAACGTGAGTTTGGTAGTTAAAAAAGACCAATTGCACAAGGCTGTAAATGTAATTCACGGTCAAGTTTTCGGAATTGCAAAAAAAATAAATATTGCTGTTTTTGGTAAAGGTTTGGTTGGTGGAACTTTAATTAATCAGATTTTAGAAAATGCAGCTTCTGTGCTAGAGCGAAGAAAAATTCAATTAAATGTTTTTGCGGTGGCAAGTTCCAAAAAGGTATTGCTTCAAAAAACAGGAGTTACTATAAACTGGGAGCAAGACTTAGAGAACTCAGGACACGAAAATGTTGAAATACAAGACATAATTGATTTTGCAAACACACATCATTTCGAAAATTTAATTGCAGTAGATAACACGGCGAGTGTACCATTTGTAGAAAATTATATTCCGTTAATAGCTGCAGGTTTCGACTTGGTCTCTTGTAACAAAATAGCAAATACGCTGTCTTTTGATTTTTATAAAGAATTAAGAACAAAACTAAAAGAATATAAAAAGCAGTATTTATACGAAACCAATGTAGGTGCTGGCTTGCCTTTAATTGATACCATAAGACTTTTACATGAATCTGGAGAGAATATTACCAAGATTAAAGGGGTCTTTTCTGGAAGTTTAAGTTATTTATTTAATACTTTTTCTGAGGAAAATAGACCTTTTTCAGAAGTTTTAAAAGATGCCATAGCGCAAGGATATACAGAGCCAGACCCAAGAGAAGATTTGGGTGGAAATGATGTAGCTAGAAAATTATTGATTTTAGCAAGAGAATTAGAATTAGAAAATGAGTTTGTAGATGCAAATATTCAGAATTTAATTCCAGCCAATTTAAGAGGGGGCACTGTAACTGATTTTCTATCGAACTTAGAAGCAATGAATGCAGAATATCAACAAATAAAAGAAGCGCAAAAAGAAAATTGCGTTTTACGATATATTGGCGAGTTAAGCGGAGATTTATCACAAGATACTGGTAATTTAGAAGTGAAATTAGTTTCGGTTTCTAAGACTTCTCCTCTAGGGGCTTTAAAAGGTTCTGATGCAATTTTTGAAATTTATACAGAATCATACGGAGAACAGCCCATTGTAATTCAAGGTGCAGGAGCAGGTTCTAAAGTAACAGCAAGAGGTGTTTTTGGAGATATATTAAGATTGGCAAAACATAACGATTAAAAACAGTAAATAATTTTCATTTGGCAGTATTTAGTCAATAAATAATAGCTAACCACAAACAATTATGTTTAAACATTTCGAAACAGCAGCGATTAGAAATCAAACAGAAAGAACACAATTTTCTGAACATTCTACTCCACTATATTTAACATCTAGTTTTGTTTTTAACGATGCAGAAGAAATGCGCGCTTCTTTTGCAGAAGAAAAAGAACGCAATTTATACAGTCGTTTTACAAACCCAAATACTACAGAATTTGTAAATAAAATTGTAAGTATGGAAGGTGCCGAAGCAGGTTATGCTTTTG
>Ga0209197_1000198_pt1 | contig 44304 bp, 64 predicted proteins | sample COGITO_mtgs_1105_4_FD_184802 | JGI IMG/M metagenome (GOLD analysis project Ga0209197, IMG submission 184802) | Pelagic marine microbial communities from North Sea - COGITO_mtgs_110512 (SPAdes) (version 2) | ecosystem: Environmental > Aquatic > Marine > Epipelagic ... | reverse complement strand
GTTTCATATGCACGCTGGAACAAATATAAAACGTAAAAAAAATAGATTAATGGACGTCATAAAAAGGAGAACACGCTATAAATGACGCTGCGCGCCTTCCCACTTCTATTGCGGCAAGAAAATACATCTAAAAAAAGTAATTTTCTATTTTTTTAATTTATATATTTGTCATACACTCTTTAAACAACTCAATTGGTAATGGATATCCCTTCTTCTTCTGTTAATCGCGTGTATAGGACACTCGCACGTAATATTTCCTGCCAATGGAGCTCCCAGTGTTATTATTTGTCCGCACTTTTCTATAATTTGTTGATTTGTCACCGACTCTACCCAAATATGACAACTGCGAGCATATAATATTGCTATCCAACAGTTGTAAGACCAATGCTTCAAAATTACAGATAATTTTTTAAAATAAAATAGCATCGCAAAAACAATTGAAACTGAAACGACAATTGAAACGCCCGCCCACACAGAATAAAAATTCTGCAAATCTGTTCGATCCCATTCAATCAAAATTGAAAAAAACGACCACGACGTTAACGAAATAGAAATAACAAAAAGGAACCAATCAATATACATTTCATTTTGACAACACGGATATATATTACCATAGGCAAAATCCCCTATCATAATAAATATATTTCTTTATGATTTTGTTTTTATTTTTGTTGCTTTTTTTCGCGGTCTACTTGATCTTCCAACCACTACCTGTTGTGCCTGTTGTAATAGAAACCCGATTCTATCAAAAACGTGTAACACATTTTCATCACAAATTGTTTCATATTCAACTCCTGATGAAAAGGCTGGATATTGAGCGACCGAACGGCAAGATAACGTCACACCTCCCCAACCACTAAAAACAAACACTCTACCTTCACATGTTCTCACTTCAATATTACCATGGAAATCATCATCAACATTCCCTACATACACCTGAACTCCAGTATTGTTTTGAAAAGCTTCGGCAAAACTTACGGTCGCCATTTATTATTTGTCATACGTTTTATAGTGTTATTTGTAATAATTATAGGTTTAAAGAGAGAACGAAATTTTCGATTGCTTCGCGTGGTTCTTTGGTGGGACGATGTCCATACAATCCCCATATTTTCGTAAGACTTTTATCATTTTGTGGGTGGTCGTCATTGCTCCACACAATACTAGGCATGTCTTGGTCTCTTAAATGTTCTTCCTCATATATATAAGTATTTTTAAGGTGTACAACCACCAATTTTATAGGGTCTAAACAGGTATACGCGTCAGAAACATAAAACCTTGGCATTTTTTTTAAAATGTGAACCGTCATTAACATCTGGTCTTTGTAATCCAGCAATTAATTGGTTGAAGGACATTCCTTCTTCATCATTTGATTTTTGCTCAGCTTTCTTTTTTATCGACATTTATTATTTGTCCTCCTTTTTATAGTGCTAATACGAAATGAACATACTAATACGAAATGAACATATGTTCTACAAAAATTTAAACAAATATTTGACTGTATATATAAGAACAAATTATATACGACATGTACCACCAATTTGAACATGCAGAATTCAAATACGGATTGCGCGGTAAGTCATACATAGTTCAGTACAATGTTTTACAAAATGCTATAGTGCCCAAGATTTCCAGTAAAAGGAAGTATAAGGATAAAAAGAAGATGTCCCCAGAAGAAAAATATACCAAAATAATGATATGTTTAGGCAAGACAAAAAGAGGGAAGGAAGGAGAAGCTTGGAGATCAATTTTAAAGCAACTTTACAAAAAGGGTCTTTTCAAAACATTCTTAAAATTTGAAAGAGTTATCAATTATCTATATCAACTATTGGATGATATGTCTGACGACGACTCGGAAGAAAAAGCTATTGAAACCAAATTTCTACAAACAAGCCTCGACGCGTTTGAAGAAGTGGCAAAAAAAGAAATGTGGCACCCATACACACCCGCTAATCGACACTGGCCACGCGAGCAAACGTTGATAACCTTCCCAGTGTGGGATATATTATATGAGAGTTGGAAAAATAAAGATAGAGGTAAAGGTAAAGTACAGGAACTTGGAGAGGAGAGAGGGTGGAATGACGCAGATACTTATGCAAAGAAGAATCCGTTTAAGGATGGCGCAAACCATCCAAATATATATACCAAGAAAAATCGGGTCTTGCCTCCTGGGTTCAAACTATCCAAAAAAAATGTTGGACACGGCTATTTTTCCAAATTTATTAATGGACTTTCGTAGATTTTCCATATTTTCGTACGAAATCCCCATTAACTACTGATGTCGCCAACGCTGTCTTATATATTGGTGACTTTGGTGTTCAACAAAACTAATTTATACTCTATTTACTTTGACAGTTTGTAACAACATGTCGTACAAATTACGCATAGAAACCAACAATCCAATACTCTTCGCACCGCTAGAATGTTCAGTCTGTTTAAAAGACATGTGGACACAGGTCACTTTGTCGTGTGGACACAAATATCACTTCCGATGTATCAACACTTGGTTTGGTTATCAGAAAAATTGTCCATATTGTCGCCATCCGTTCTCACCACCAGCATCACCTGCAGGGCGTCCACCGCCACCACTGGGTCCATACCCACCGCCTGAACCATCGCCTACGTTTTCTGACGCTTCTTCTGAGACGTATGAAGAGATTCCGCCGTCCACTCAATGCGTGTCTTGTTTCTCTTGGGTACAACGGTTGCGACGACGACGTCCCCTGTTACAGAATGTCTCCTAGTATAAATCTGTTCATCCCAGACATCTGCTCCGGCGGCCACGTGAAACTGATTGACTGCATTTTTAAATTCGGATTTTGGTACCACGTGCATTGAATTGACACCCACTGACGCAATTTGCATGGCGGGTGTTTTAACGCGCACAGAACTGTACATAGGCATCGTGAGAGTCTCGAAATCCACTCCTTCCCAATCCCACGGGCGTTTGATGGCGTCAGGTGCTCCAGCCAACTGGTGTACTTGGATACCGGCACCGAAATCGACACGAATACCGGTATCAATGTGGTCGTCTTCGTGTTTTGTCTCTGAGAGTATGAATCGAAGAGAACAAGTCACCGTAGAACCGACGGTCAAATGTTGCTGACCGGTTATTTCTGTATTATTGTTGTACATATTCACATACTGAAATACTTTACTTCTTTTTGCTTTGTACTTTGAGCGTAGTTCGAGTTTTTTGAAATTTGGAAAATGACAATGTTTGATGATATTATCCAATGAGTGGGCAGACTGTTCCATCTCTGGATGTGCGAGGTTGATTGCTTCGATGAGCTTTTTTTTGGTGTCCTCAATCCAGAGCTCGTCGTCAATTTTCAATACAAGAACATGTTCACCATTTTTGAACGTATTGACGTCGGCTTTGAGCACAGTGCACACCGGCGTTGTCACAAACCACTCTTTTGTACCGTTGTAGAAATAAAACGCACCGAATTGTTTGGTCTGACACGGTGTCGACGCTTCGAAACCCTTGGTGGTCAAAAAAGACATCGGGTTGTCCAAGTCATTAAAAACAGCTTGCTTCAACTCATAAATAGACATTTTGTGTTGTTTACTAATAATTCAAATCCCCAAACAATTAAGTGTAACTTATGTATAAAATCTGATTAACGAATAAGAAGAATGTTGTTCGACCGTTTCATTTTTGTTTTGTATTTATTATTGGGGTACGTGTGGTTTTTGCTCGGGACATTGTACGAAACACCATACAGATATTTGTCAATTGTATCCATGATGATTTCTCTCTTGATTATTATTCTAATATCTTTGTGTCAATTGCAAATATTGTTCAAGAAAGAAAAACTCAATACCAACGATAAGTGGTCTCAAATCGCCTGGTCGTTGGTACATTTATTATTGTGTAGCATTTTTTGCTTGGACGGGCTTGAATGGGCAAATGCCGTTGTTATTTTTGGCCTGTGTGGACTCATCATGACTGTCGCTATTTTTGTCGTTGCCTCGTGTGCCTGTTTTGTCATTATTCATAATGGTGAAGATTGGCATGCGCATATTCATTTGGTGTGCATTATGTTTTGGGTGATTGTACAATATATGGATGTACGTTTACCAACAACCAACTTGACGCGAAGCGCCACAACGTTGCCCATTGCACTGATGACTTGTGTTCGGTTTGTTGAACGGAGCGCGAGTCCTGGACAGCTGTTACTCTGGATAGCAGCGTTGGTGTTTCACGTTTTACGAGACCAAGAAGTTGTCACCCAAGAAACATTTTATTGGGCGTTGACATCGACGATTTTAATGATGTCGGTTGTCAACTGGAAACCTATACTCATGATAAGTGGATTATCGTTTGTTGTGTTGCCTGTATCACTGTACATATTATGTAGATTGCCGTGGGTATCGGCAAACGATTCAATAAAGTCCGTTGTTCACATATACAATCAATTGATTCAGCAAGAATTAGAACCCATTACTATTCCATTCGAGGTAGATTACGATGGAGAAGATTGGGACGAACGATTGTGAAGTGACAATAACCTTAATAAAAAGACGCTATTTAAACAACTGTCTATAAATTAAAAATGTGCAAAGCTCCAGAACGTCCAGAATTAGCATTACGCTCGTATTATTTAAACGGACTTTACATAGTCTTTATACTATTGGCATCACTCTTACTGGGGAACTTGAACGTCAGTACAGATGTCGACCAAGTCGATGCCTCCTTTCCACGATATCAAGCGTGTCGTTTGTCACCGACCACTACGCAATTAATAGACGCGCTCGACGACGAATGTCCGACGAAGTTGACGGCCGCGTGCACGACAGACTCCGACGCAAATGCCGCTATATCCCAGGCTTGTATCGACTCTTGGTCCAGTGAAAACGGCACACTCGCCAAGAGAACTGACTCTGCAACGGCAGATAATCTTCTTGACCAATTGGCTGAATGCGATAGCGTTGCCAATCGTACTGCAGAGTGCTTTCTCTTTTCCAGCGGTAGTTACTCGAATAAGTCGTTTGTTCCGATGGCAGCCGACAAAGACGATGCAGATGCACTTGTTCATTTAACAAACATTTCTATTTCATTGGTGGTTATCAACGTTGTTTTATTGATTCACTCGATACTCATTCATTTTGAATGGATGTACGGTATGGACTTTCATTTATTTGGCAGTCCAGTGTTTTCAGTTGTACACGCTGGGTTGTTTGCAGCTATCATTGGATTGGCCAGTGCACCTCATGCTCAAGTGGTACCGAACGTCTATTTTGGCGATATTAACTTGCTCTTACTTGGATTAGTCGGTCTCGTGATTACATTGATTGACGCTTTATTGGTTAATTTGACCGTTTGGGTCTGTTGTAAAAAGATACATTGGTTCCGTGTGTGGGATTTCCGTGATAGATGTTGTCCAGGAACAGTTGCAACCGACTTGGCGTCACTTTAAAAAATATGTTACGCTTAATTATAATTTATATTGACGTTTAATTATAAATTATAATTAAATGACTTCTATACAAGAACAATTGTCTACATTATCTTCCCACTCCCAAAATATTATTTATGCCGACCCGCCTTGGACGTACCAACAAACCGTGAAGAACGGTGTCCTCAAACGTAAAAACGGCACTCTCATTTATCCATCCATGCCCATCAAAGAACTGTGTGCTTTGGGCCCAGAGATTGAACGCATCTCCAAACCAGATTCCGCGCTTTTTCTCTGGGCCACGATGCCATTGCTCGCGGAGGCACTCGCGCTCATCAAAGCATGGGGATTTAAATATAAGACTTGTTTTGTAACCTGGATAAAAACTACTAAAGATGGCACCAGACCAGCTTTTGGCGTTGGTTATTACACGAGGTCAAATGCCGAACTATGTCTAGTAGCTACAAAAGGGAAGATAGCGTCGTACAAACGACTTTTACCGGATGAGGTTCCCAGAGGCGCGTCTTCAATGTCGTCAGTTGTGCATAATGAAACGGCATGTCCTGTGAATTTTCTGACACTCTTGGACGATTCGCCTACGCCGGTTGTGATGACGCCCCGTCGTGAACATTCGCGCAAGCCTGAAGTTGTACGAGAAATGATTACTACCTTATTGGGCGACATTCCCCGTGTTGAGTTATTTGCACGAGAAACGTTCCCTGGTTGGACAGTCATGGGTAACGACGTCAACCATTTCGAGGAATCCGAAGAACAATCCGAGTTGGCAGAACGTAAACATAAACGAGCCCGCACGAAGAAGAAAACAGACGCTGCGTGACTGTCGCGGAGCGCGACAAGAGAATTAGCGAAGTCGGTTAGCAGCAGCGGTAAGTCTAGATTTTCCAAAATAACCACACAGCCTATATTATCATCTATTTTAATTGTAAATGTCGACAACTGTAGCATTTTTAAAAGCACACGTAAAGAATTCAATCACGGGAGACACCTTTACTGGCCCCAATCAGGAACGCAAAGTTATGCCCGATTGCGTCACCCCCAAGAACGACGAACTCTTAGACCAAGACATTTCAATCGAAGAAAAAACAGAACTTGTTCTATCAGACCCCAAATTTGGTATGTTTTCACTGTTTGCCTACCACCTTACGAGCGGTCACCACAGTGATGCTATCAAACGAAGGAACACAGTGTTCTGCACCCATATATTCAGTCTCGTTCTAGCACTACCTATACTTGTCTTTGTAACACAATGGCTTATGTATGTTGCTATGCTGGTGTACCAAATTCGTTCGTACAACGCAGGCTTCTGTCCAAATACGGCGGAGTGGGAAGGAAAACTCCTGATGGCCTCTATTTCATTGTTTTACTTTATCAAGTCTTTTTTCTTATGGGACAACATTGTCGACCGTACACATCGTCAAAAAATGATTCCGTCAACGTCGTACATCGTCATGATGGACACATTTCAAGAATTTGGATTTAACCTGATGGTTTATTTGACCAATTTATGGGTTATTTTCGCTACGGATGATTTTATGGACATGTTTTTCAATATCATTGCGATGGAGTTTTTGATGGAAATGGACAATGAATTTCAACGCGCCTACTTTACATATTTGCCAGGTGTGGCCGTCGATATTTACGACAATATGTTTGTTACGTACCGCGAAAATGTCCTCATGGTCCAACAAAAGACACACGACTCGTGGCGTTTCAGATGCTGCAAATGTGCGACTTGTGTGCCCTTTAAATTACTCATTATCATGTTTATGCTCCTTCCGTTCATTTGCTTTTTCATGATATTCTTTGGTGCCATCTGTAAATAGTAACTATAAATATCAACCAGTTATAATAAAATGAAGCTGTCAAAAACAATTGTTTTGCTCGTTATATCAAGCGCTATTGCCGGATACGTATTATGGAATGTCTCCAGTTCGTTAGTCAAACAGAACTCTTCAACAGATGACGATGAAGATAGCAACGAATCAAAAGGCCAAGAAAATTGTACATAACAACCTATTTAAATACACTAATTATATATTATATATTATGTTTACGAGCGGTTATTGTGTTGACCTCGAAACAACTATCGCTTCCAAAATTCCCGACCATATCCGACCCAAAGGCCAAAAACGTTTGGAAACACGTATCATCGAGATTGGTGCTACACACGTCACGAAAAATCGCCAATGGGGATGCTTGGTCAATCCTTTACCACGAGATGTCGTTTTAAAGACACCGGAAGATTTATTTGCACTACTGCGCAGCATGTACCAGAAACCAGACACAACCATTAACTTTTGGTCGTCCGTCCTTGTGAAGCGAAAATCTTTGCGGGCAGACATGTTTTTACACAACGAGCCACCGATGGTTTGGTCGAATCGCACCACTTTTAATCGCGCGAAAGATTTTGTCCGATGGCACAACAACCCCACAATTGGCCCCTTATTTGTATCCGAAACATGCGCCCTGAAACAACTACTGGCATTCACCAAAGACGAACCCATATGGTACGCTCACAACGGTCGTTCCTTTGATTTCAAAGTTTTGAAAGGCTGTGCCCAACGATGTGGCCTGTCGTACAGCGTCAAAGAAATAGACACGTTGTACGAATTTCGAAAATGCTTGCCGGGACACAAGTCGTATTCACAACCGGTTCTATACAAAGCACTGTTCAACCAGCGTTATAACGCACATGTGGCCATCGACGATGCTCTCGCTCTCAAACGAATCTGTGCACACGCTTTGGAGGGGTGGGCGGACGACACTGTTCCACAGACAAAGACAATCAAACTTCCGACGTCACCCATCACAGTCAAACTTCCGACGTCACCCATCACAGTCAAACGTCGTATGAACTTAACATTCAAAGCTGGATTGACAGATGCCCCACGTCATTGGGCGGTACCAGTTTTGAAATTACGTGCGGTACCAGTTTTGAAACTACGTGGTGTTGGCCCTAAAACCTCACAAGCGCTTGCAGAAGTAAATATTTTCACGGTCAAGCAGTTTAAAGCCCACTATGACAAAAACGGCGTCCAATGGTTGCGAAAGATTCTACCCAACGGTGTGAGGTGGCGTGTAGTTGCGCACTCGATTTCCTCTTGCATACTCTAAATCCAGAAGATTGATAAAAGACAGTATTTCTTTCCTCGTACTGAATAAAATGTTCGAGTTTCTATTTGGGTTTCTGTTAGGAGTATGGGCAGGACAATCAATGCCATTACCGTCAGTTGCTAATTATGTACAAAGCTATTTCATACCAAAAGTTAAAGCTCCACCAGTGGAGCAATCACAAGTGAAGGAAGAGGAGGAGATATTTACGGGCTCAATGCCCACCCATGTACCGACGCCCACAGTCTAAATTACAAATACACCTATAAAGTAGACCGTCACCATTAGCGAAGCGGTTATGTTTTGGATGTTTGTTAGTTTTATATGTGGGATTACATTCGCCCAAGAGTTTCCCGATTTACCCAAACTTCGTCCAAAAATACAACAAATCATCGACAAATTTACTAAAACAGAAGACCATGACGGTTAAGCTTGCCAGTCGCCGATGCCGCTCCACGCGTGATTTATTTTGTGATGATGTTGTTCAGGTACATATTCGTGGACAAACTGAATCATATCATTGAGGTCGGGCGTGAGACTGTGCACCTGCTTGCCAGCGTCTTGTAATTTTTTGTAGGCGCGGTCACAGTATTGCAGAGTTCGATGTTCAGCAGTCGTGGGAGTATCAACATTTTCGAGCATGACGAGACCTTCGGCCAATAAACGTTTAATGTCTTCCAGTTCCATTTTTTATGATTATCAGGGCACAATACATTAAAACAAATATGTTATACTTATGTTTAAATATTATGTTTTTAGCTCTAGTTTAAATCTTATTAGTTCTGACCGCTTCGCTAACCGCACCCGCCTTTCATCTTTCGACTCTTAGTTAGACTCGTCCATGTTCAAGAGTCCCACTAATCCAGGAAGTTCCCCTTTATTACCGAACGTATGCTTATGATTATTATAAAAAGATTTGATAGCTTCCTCCTGTAGTTTAGCAGGTGTCAAATATGCGACATTCGCCTCTGCTTCCAGGATTTTTTCTTTTTTTTTTGCTGTAGCCAACGTGTTCGTAACGTCAGCTTCTTTCTTTGCTTTCGCACGGTCCATGTCATGGCGGATTTCCGCACGTTCTTTCTCAGCCTTGAGTTTGTCTTTTTGGCGAGCCAACTCTTTTTCTTGAGAATCGGAAATACGCTGCTGTTCCGCGATATTGCGAGCACGTGCTAGTTTCTCGGTCGCTTGCTGTTGGTCAGCAGCAAGGACGGCCTCTTTTGCATTCAGCTTTTGTTTCTCATCCGCTGTTCTGGTAGATTGTTGGTGTTCCGCTTCCATTTTGATGATATCCGCGATATTCGAGTTTGTTGGCTCCGGTTTAAAGACCTTCACTTTGCCTGGAACTATCCATAGACCCGATTTGGCTGTTATTTGAGCTTCAACCAATGCTTCGAATAGTAAATCATCAGTTATGTTGAAACTATCGACCAGAAATTCTCGGGCAGTCATTTGTGAACAAATAGTCTGCATTTGAAATTCAGCCATATCATAGATGTTTGCACGGTCTGGATTCTTGCCATGAATCAAATACGACTCCAACACGTTCCCTGTCAACAACTGGTTCGTTATGGCTACTTTTCCTTTGAAAGTAATGCCGTCTTTGGTGCCACACGTGTAGGATACTTCATCTTTGTCTGGTCCAATAAACATATGGATCCCTTTGACCCAAGGCAATTTCCAATAAAAGCCCGGCCCACTGGTCTCGTTGTATTTCACCCGTTGGAATTGTGTCCAAATGGCCTGGTGACGCGCGGGGACCACATCGTAGAAGGATGAGGCCATCAGATAAGTCGTCACGATGGCAACGAGGGCTCCAGCGGCGGCGATGCACATTTTTGTTTCATTGTTTTGTCTTGACATGACTGTGTTCGCTAATTTAAATTTAAATTAAATATTAGCGAAATTTATTTTAAATTAAATATTAGCGAAGTCGGTGAAATCGTGGAAGCGGGCGGCGATGCACATTTTTGTTTCTTTGTCTTGACATGGCCGCTTCGCTAGTAGTCCGAATGGTGACGAAGTTCGAGTATATAAAGAGGCACGTTAGGTATGATGAGTTCTGAATGTACCTGTTATATTGCACCGACACAAGATATTTTACAATTGCACGGTCTCTTGAAGCAACACGTTACCATTTATTCGCCTCCCTATTCAATCTACGACATCCTTAGTCCACATTTGGCTTCCAATGGTCGCCAAGTGAAGATTGTCATTACTCACAAAAGTCGAGATGTACAAATCGTAGAACAGTCGATTACACACCACGTGTTACAAACAACAATACGCGCGTTCCAAACCCACCGTTTGGCTCCGTCACACCGTTCTCCACACCTGGCCGCTTCGCTAAATACTTTGGACCTTGCACAGGCATCACTGGGTGAAGAAACCCACCGTTTGGCTCTGTCACGCCGTTCTCCACACCTGGCCGCTTCGCTAAATACTTTGGACCTTGCGCAGGCATCACCGGGTGAAGAAACACAGCGAGAATGTCCTATTTGTTTTGATAAAATTTGTGAAAACGATGGTTCTGCATTACCCTGTATGCATTCTTTTCACACGCGTTGCATTCGACCGTGGGTGTTGGAAAATAATTCTTGTCCAGTGTGTCGCCATCCAATGATTTAGGGACACATCATGGATTTCATGGTTTTGCGCCACATGCAGGAACGCTGACATTTGTCTCCAGCGGCTTTGATGTCTCCTAGGTCGAGACACCCATCGTTATTAGCGTCACAGTCTTCGAATAGACGTCGGTACTTGGGACCCTCGATTGCCATAATATAGGGTCTTTGCATGGAACTCTTGTGGTGATGCATCGACATCGAGTGCAATTTGTAGACATTAATACATTTTTTTTGGAGTAGACAATTCCACAACTCTTCATGCGAGACTGAGCATAACGCGTGTGTATATCCGAATAATAGTATCGTCAAGATTAATTTTAACATCCTAGTTTTTGAATAACAGCCTTTATAGGGTATGAATTTAAATCCATTTACGTACAGCTATTTAAAATATAAACCATACGTTTATATAATGGAATGGATTTTGAAGAACAACATGTTGTATGGAAAGAACAAGTTCAAAAGTTGATTGAAAGTGACCAAAATTTGAAAGAAACGGATTCTACAAACATACTCATCCACTTTTTTTCACAAGTGGTTGAGAGAGATTTTTGCCACGACCTTGATTCTACCAAATCCAAAATAAAATCTGTGATACGTATGGCCATACAAATGGCACCCACGTTAACGGGTGACACTCGTGTTCGTGCTGCCACAGTCTTATCGACCTTTTCAAACGTCGAAGAACCCATTTTGACCAACATACGTTTAAACGATATTCGAAATATCATTGTGTTTGAAATATACAAACAGTGTGGAGTAACTATAGACACTTATTTTGAACGATATTCCAGTCCACCTGGTACATCCGACCAATCACAAATCTATTTAAACATCGCGCATGGTGGTGCACCGTGTACGGCCATCTGGACCGAAAAGTTATCTTTCGTCATAAACACGATAAACCTTCTGAAAATGTTTTTTTTAGTATATGACCTATTAATCAGTCCACGCGTCGATTCGTCTCACGTCGATTCGTCAAATCTAAATTGGCATGGTTCAAAATGGTCATCAGTCGTTCAAAAACAAGGTCTTGGAGACCTTGTTTGGAATATATTTTTAGATGTCTGGGAATACGAACATAGTTCTGATGTATATAAGTAGTTGTAGTTCATCATAAATGTTGTTACTTCTTTTATGTATTGTTAGCGCTACAGCGTTTGACCATGTCGATTGTAGTCGTGCACACGGAAAAAATCATGTTATGTGCAAATACATGCGTAAATTTGACAAAAAATACGATTTAGCCGAGTTTGTGACTCGTAAGGAAAATGTCCTAAAAAGAATACACCATGCGTCCAAATCGGACATAAAGACTTCGTTTGGATTGACTACTATCTCTGACCGAACATTTCAACAGAACAAATACCTTGGTACACCTACTCCCTTTAAACCTCAGTCGTCACCGAAGCGTTTAAACATGTACCGGTTGCCAGAATCACTCGATTTACGCGATAAAATGCAACCGGTGAAAGACCAAGGACAATGCGGTTCATGTTACACCTTTTCAGCGGTCTCGGTTCTCGAGTACCATGCTGGTGTTTCCATTTCAGAACAAAAAATCATGGATTGTTCAAGCTCGACCAACGGTCCATCCTACGGCTGTGATGGTGGATGGCCCGAGAACATTTTCGAGTACGCCAAACATTCAGCAGTAGTCCTCGAAAAAGACCAACCCTACTTGGCAAAGAATCTACCCTGTAACCAGACGTGCGAAGGCTCTGTTATACAAGTGAAACGTTACGGCTCGCTTGACAACGAAAAAGACAACAACTCAGAGACACGAATTCCTTACATTTTGAACACGCATGGTCCCGTTTCTGTCGCCATTGACGTTGGTACGACAGAACTACTCATGTCGTACGAAGACGGCATTTTCCCAGGAGTAGCGTGTGGCTCGGAGCTGGACCATGCGGTCACTATAGTCGGATACACTCCAGAATACTGGATTGTGCGCAATTCATGGTCGCAAGAGTGGGGGGATGATGGATATTTTTATTTAGAAAGAGGCGTCAACGCGTGTGGCGTTGCGAACTACATCACATACGTAAGTAAAACATAATCATTTTTTTTTACAATTCTAAAACTGCCTTTGCCATTTTTATCATAGCACCGGACGACATATTACGCCAAGTTTCTGATTCGTGCAACATCCTATTGACGTCCATAGCGGCCATTTCCTCACTTAGTCGTGTCATTGTCGAGACAAGATTGTGAAAATCATCCATCATTGGATTCAATTTATTACTTTGTAGAAGATTATGCGCGGATTTGAGGGCTTCTTTACCATCGTTCATCATAGAACCTAAATTACCATGGTTATGTTCAAGCGTATGCACGATATTTACTGTATATACACCGGCGGAAACGAGACCGACAGCGATTACAACCAAACAGATAGCAGATATGACGGACGAAATCGTCCGTATTTGCTCTTCACATGGTGTTGCATTTTTGACGGGCCATGACATTTGATAGCACGAACTCTGTTATATAGTATATAAATTAGATATAGAATAGAAATGTTACCGGCACTGGTCGTCGCTACACTGGGACACGCAGCGTGGGACAACGTTCTACATTGGATGATTGCGAATGACCCGGACAGTTCCATTTTACATATGCATTGGCTTAGACTCGTCATTGTGTATCTTTTTTTATTAGGCCTGCCGTCAGCTTTTAAATCAGAAGGTGGTCCTTGTGAACAGAAATCGTTCACTTGGTGGTTGACATTTTCAACGGTAGGATGGGTCTTACCTACGTTAGTATATACAACATGCGTCATGTTGACAGGTTATCGCATTATCATTTCATTCCAGCCCTTCATTCCGCTTCTCGTTGCTTGGCGATTGGGGCAACGGTTTGAAGGACGACGTTTAATCGCTTTGAATTTTGCAATGTTGGGTACATTATCTGTCTGGATATGTGCACCTTGGTATCACAAAGATACAGAATTGTGGAAAATTTGGGCGGCCATCGTTTGTTCAGCGATTCAAGTATTAACATTGTCTCATTGGTTCACTATGATTCCCTCCAAAACGCCGTTGTCTTATATTAAGCGAGGTATTTTGATATCTATCACCATACTATTTTCTTGTATGATAATGTGGACACCACAACATTTGTTCGCTGCCTTTCAGGGGCATTTGGATAAATGGTCTGTTATATTGCTAGCGGGTGGTATCGCCGCCGCCGCCAAAAATTGGATAATTGCTTATTGTTCTTTGAAAATGCCGATGGATTCCGTTGCCATTTTCGAATGTTTGCATCCCATCGCAACACTGGGTTGCGATGTTGTGTTGGCAAAAGACGTCTTCGAATATGAAGATATTGCCACTATTGTATTCTTAGCTGTTGGATGGATTTTATATCCCAAAACGAATATAAAGTCTACTCTTCCACAGACATAGGCACCATGTACCAAAAACATGCTGTTTGGTGCCAATGTGTTATTATGGGAATATTTATTTTAACAGTCGCCTCCATACTCTCTATACAAAATATTACTGCAAAAACAGATATTTATTGGAGTGTTGTCTTCTTACTAACGTCCACGACCGAATTTATAGTGGCGGAACACGCGCCGGTCGGACATATTTCCACACAAACGTGGGTCAAAATAGGCATCGCACAAAAAACAGTTGTTTATGCTATCATATTGACATGGTCCATTTATTCTGGCGAACAATCGTGGATTCAATGGGTTCATATTCCAGTTGCTGCTATCGGTGGTATTCTCGTTCAACAACCATTGCCGGTACTCATCGCCGCCACAATAACAAGAATGGCGACATCCCACGATGCCTCATTGTTGCTACTTGTTCTTTTACTTGCCCTCCAGGTCAAGAGACCCAACATTATCAATAAATCAATGGCTTCTAAAGAACAAAAACAGAGATTTGCTATCAAAGCAATGGCCATTTTATTGGAGACTCTTATTCTGTGGTTTATACGATGTGAGCATCGATTTCCAAATGTTGTACGGTGGAAACCATTAGGTGCCGCCGCGTTGGCGATTATTGTAGCGGCCACATGGTGTGAATATAATGTCATGGATACGATACAATCAGCCAATTCAATTATTGTCGGACGTGGTCACGGTATGGCCGCCTCCCTAAGGGCAGCCCAAGAATGTCCCGTGTGTTTCAAACAACTCACCTCTTTGGATATGGAGTCTTCGTTTTCGGACGCCAGCGGGCTTTAACGATAGACATGTCATCCTTGGACGTTTCTGGTAAATAGTTAGGATTGAAAGCTCGGACAGCACACTCTTGTAGTGTCATACTATTAGAAACGCCATCGCTTTGAACAACACCGATGACATCTTCGTCAGACGCTAGTTCGTGAATATATATGTGAACCGTTTCAAAAGAAACACCAGTTTGACGACGTTCATCTTGGTCACCATAACAGGCGACAAGCTGACCCAACGCTCTATTGTTGATACAGACACAAGAACCCCAGTTTTCATACGGCTGCGAAAACACCCGTACAGATTGCGTACCATTTGGATAATGGCGCATCTTTTTTTGCACGAATGTCGCGTTTTCCAGGTTGGGCTTGTATTGCTCGTCGTACAACATAATGGGTTCATTGCTACCGTCTGGACCTGTCATTTTATATTTGTTAGAACCACTATTCCAACGATTATAACAAACAGGTCGTGGTGTCCCCGAACACATCGACACATACCGTCGATATACATCGTAATTATCCCAGTTGTGAGGGACAGAACACTGCAACACTGTACGTCTCCCTACGAGTAACGCTTCAGAATCTCCAACGTTAATGGTAATGACCCAGCGACGATGCCTCCACTGATGAAACAACATCTGGACGTATGTAGAGCCCGACCGTGTCTCAGGAGCGGCGATTAAACATGTCCGCACAATTTCGCGCAATTCTTGTTCGGTAGTGTACGGATTTATAATAGGACCATGGATTGCTTCCTCGACGACCGATGCCATTGTAGTCGCCTGAATCGCCATGTCAGTACCGTTCGGCCCGTGACCATCACAAACGACAATAGACCGTTCCGTTTTGCCGTACACGTCTTGACCAGCGACACGAAAGCCGGGTGGAATGGACAATAACCTATATGAATCTTCATGTTTAACATGACCAACGCCCTGCAAACCCGTTTCGAGCGTATATTCAGATTCAGTCGGAGGACAAGATAATAACATACGATGCATAATGTGTCCATTGTGACTTCCATCATCACACACATTAACAGTATCCTCGAACATATTCAAAATAAAGAAACCTTTTTATATATATATTTTGTTTAATATTTTCTTTTACGTTTTTTTAGTAGCTCCGACGACCAGTGGGTAAATAAAATATTTTTCCCCCTTTCAATGAACTCTTCAGGTGCACCCGAGTTCAGACAGGCCTTCATAACCTGACAAGTTACCTTGCAGCGTTCAAATCCTCGCACAAGCCCCCACAGTGTGACGCTTATATTCGGGTGCGCGCCGTGTTTTTTGGTAACTGCTTTTGTAACAGACTTGGAGAGTCCAAAATCTATTATCCAAGGTCTTCCACTTTTATCCAGCATCACGTTGCGTGCATTCATATCGTTGTGGAGGACTTTTGCTTCGTCCATAAGACCCATAAGTCCACAGATTGCATATTGAAGGTCGTCAGGCATTTCTTGACCCGCATAAGTCTCCGCAGGCAATGAATCCATCTTGGTCATGACAATATATCTTTCGGATTCGGAAACACCAAGTACCGAAGGCGAAGCGGCAACCGAAGCACATGTTTGTTGCAACTGTGCTTCTTTGAGGATACGGTTGACCGACTTTTTTGGTTTGAATGTCTTGACGGCGACCTTAGAACGGGCTGGTACAGAAACATCTAGCCCAAGTACATTCCCCGAAAAACGTTTCTTGGTTGTTGCTTCGAAAGTCTTGCCTTCCTTACCGTCTATTCCTAATTGTGTAGCGTTGGCCAACAATGTTGTGGTAGAAAATTCATCAATACCTATGGACATTTTATTTTACTATTCTATTTCTCTACAAATCCAGATTAGAATATGTGCATCATTAGCTAAATCCTCCTGCAACAAATACGAAAAGCGCGCAACATCCAAACAAGATGCATGCGATTTCTGTCAGAATAATGAAATACATCGCACTATTCGAAAATATACATCCACAAAAACCCCAAGTATCCGCGCTTAATCGGCGGCAAAACAGAAGCTTGTCTCCGTCGACAATTCTTCGAAGGAGACGCATCATAGATTCTGTTCCGTAGACAATTAAAGCATATCCTAACATCGCAGCTCTGGATACTGTATTATTGTTTTCGTATTGAGTTCCACAATCCCACTTATAGCTGAATAACCAGTCATGTGGTTTCACACTCATTAGAAAAAAAGCCCCAAACAATATGTGTGCTAATGAAATATAAATATTCTCGTTTAAATATGTACTCAGAAGCTGGACCACAAGCCCGGTAGCGGTCCAGTTGTTATGCACTGTACAAGAAACGTACCCGTTCAGAATATGATGAAGAACGCCCAAGTTGAAAATTACTACAACAAGCCGTATTGTGTAAGGGTTATAACTGGTCATATCGGTAAATCTGTATTTTCTCGGTTGTGTTTTCGAAAACATTTAAATATTTCAGTAGGACTTTAATAGTCAATTAATTTAATTGGCCACTACGCTAGTTAAATCAACCTCGTAACGGATTTTATCTTTACGTTGGTTCCTTGTTTTCTTTAATTGTTCTCTCAACACATCTCTTCAGAAATCCTTCTAAATTAAAAACGATCTTTATTATATATAATCTTAAACTATTAAGTAACATGGACCAGTCTATCTTTTACATTTCTGGACGCTTGAGTAAAACACACGCCGAATTGGAAGCCATTATCCGCCAAAAGGGTGCAAAAGATGTGAAAAAAACGTTTTACAAAGTCAGTGACACATGTTTTACTGGCTGACGTGGCTTCGGTTCCCCCAAAAATCAGTGACCGGGAAGGAATTGTCCTGATCACTGAAAAATGGCTAGCCGACAAACCCGATATTGTTTCTTCTAGACCGCGCCTTCGGTTTAGAGTCACGCTCGCAAACAAATTCAAGAAACAGAATGTCGATGGATGGCTAGTTTCCGAGAAGCTTGACGGAATACGCGCCGTTTGGGATGGTTATCAGTTCTGGTCGCGGTCTGGAAATCCCATCAGTGTTCCAGACAGTTTCGTAAGAGATTTTCCACAAGTAACCTTGGACGGCGAACTTTATGGGGGACGCCAAAACTTTGACACCACATCCGGTATTATACGCACCAAGAATGGAACGTATGAACAATGGCAAACGCTCAACTTTCACGTATTTGACTGTCCAGACATGGCACAGCTACAGTATACGGAGAGATACGGATATTTGCAGAAATTGATTCGAGGACTATGCCACTTAAAACTTTGCGAACAAACTCCAATTAATAAGGCAGATATCCCCGAGAAATTAGCCCAATGTATCGCAGAAGGCGGAGAAGGACTTATGCTCAGGCGTCCAGACTCACTCTACGAATTTAAACGCACATCATCACTACTAAAGGTCAAACAGATGCATGATGCAGAAGCCGTAGTTATTGGATATGAAGATGGAACTGGAAAATATAGAGGTCTCTGTGGTTCGTTGATGTGTGAATATCGCGGAAAAATGTTTAAATGTGGCTCTGGACTTACCGATGAGCAGCGGGCCAATCCTCCAAAAATTGACACTAAGATTACATTTGGGTATTTTGAGATTGGAACATCGGGCGTTCCTCGGTTCCCAACCTTTAAACGGGTTTTCGAGGGAAGAGTCTAAACGTATAGATTGTTCTACTTGTTCTTTGATTCCTTCAGCATAAGCACCTGTCGTGCGACAATTGGAATCAAATCTACATATTTTAATTGGAATTAAAATTTAATTGGAATCAAATCTACAAGAATTTTAGAATTTTAATTGGAATAAGCACCTGCCGTGCGGCAATTGGAATAAGCACCTGCCGTGCGGCAATTAGAATCAAATTTTAATTGGAATAAAATCTTAACTTTTTAATTCGAATAAGCACCTGCCGTGCGGCAATTGGAATAAGCACCTGCCGTGCGGCAATTAGAATCAAATTTTAATTGGAATAAAATCTTAACTTTTTAATTCGAATAAGCACCTGCCGTGCGGCAATTGGAAGTCGCAGAGCGCCTCAGAATTTTAATTGGAATCAAATTTAATTGGAATCAAATCTTAGAAAATCTTAACTTTTTAATTCGAATAAGCACCTGCCGTGCGGCAATTGGAAGTCGCAGAGCGCCTTAGAATTTTAATTGGAAGTCGCAGAGCGCCTCAGAATTTTAATTGGAATCAAATCTTAGAAAATCTTAACTTTTTAATTTAGAACTGGAAAAAATCAAATTTTAATTACTGTAGATAACTATTAAAAATCTATTTCGTACTTGTGTAGCAATGGTTGTTTCGATATAAGTGGTGTTCGCTCCGCTCCAGGTGTTTTTTGTTCAGTCAGTTGTGGTCGAAATGTACGGAATATAATAGCAAAAAATACAACAATTGTATTAACAATAACAGTATGTTCATACAGTATTGCAAACAAAGTTATGACGCTAATGCACAGTCCCGAGAAAATGGCCCATTCGGGATATCCAAAAAGAAATGCAAATAATACGTATAGTCCACCAAAGACAGCAAACTGATAAAACATTGGAACCACTGTTTCCGAATAACCCCCAACTGTAATAATAAGTGTAGAGGCGGCTGCTATAAGAACGTGAATGAGACCCGACCATTTTTGATACCATTGTGGGCTTGTAGTAATAGGTTGTAGATATGCATACCAACTGTATGAGTCCTGGATACCTCTCCTGAATCCATAGGCTACCCAAAAACCAAACAGACCCATTAAAATGTCAGAGACCAAAGTATCAACCTTACTATCCTCTGCCCAGTATTCGGCACCTGGAAGCTCTGAGATTATGAATTCTACCGATTCGAATATATAGATAAGAGATAGACAAATCCATATATTATCTATATATAATACAAACAAAGCTGGTACAAATATATGTACCATCGGCCAAGGTAACCCGTCCGATATTGCAGAGATCCAATCTTCAATCATTGTCTATTATATTTCATAATGTTTATAGTACTGTTTTGTATATTTCATTAATTGGAATTAAATTTTAATTGGAATAAGCACCTGCCGTGCGGCAATTGGAATTAAATCTACAAGAATCTTAGAATTTGGCGCTGCGCGACATCAAATTTGATTCTAATTATAATCCTATTGTACATGTACAGATCGGTTCGATCCGACATGTTTCATCAAATATGGATGAAGCATGTCCAACAAATACAACTTAATGTTACAAATATGGAAATCTGACCCATCTAAATTACAACAGATGATTCAATGGTGTCTACAAAATCCGTATAATTCCGAAAACAAATTGGAAAACAAGATGAAAGAGAAAGATTTTGGCAATGATTTAATGTCTTCTCTACCTAATAACGTTATTACCGGTAACTGGACGACAACATGTGTCGAATCATTTGTTGGGTTTATCCTACAGTCGTTGTACGGGAAGGTAGATAGGAAGACGTATTGGCCAAAAGACTTGGCACATAAAGCGGGCAACGTTGGTATCAGTCCCGATTTCGAAAACAATATCGCCATTTGGGAAGTCAAGGCACGCACCTGGAATACAAACGGTTCTGCAGGAGATAAAATTTTTGCCACGCCTTGGAAGTACGGAGCTCTTGCGGAATTCCGTAACAAGCCTGTTTGTATTTTACTAGTAGCCAGGCAAGAACAAGAAATGCGTGAAAAATATGGAATGTTCACTACCAATATGTCAACCTTCCACCGCAATCAAATTTCATATTGGGAATCTCTGAATATTCATTTTGTACCGTTTTCCCGACTCTTGACGCATTACTGTAGAAAAAAAAGATAATTTAAAAGCAGAAGTGTGTTCATCTAATTTAAATTAAATTATATAAACAATCGAAACATGTCAACAGTTAACTTGCCTACATCTCCAAAAGATTGGACCGAGACGGAAAAAGTGATTAATATACATCTTAAAACGTTACAATTGTCGCGTGGTGTTCAGGGGCGCGTTCTTATGTGGCACACAGACGAAAACATAGATAAATTACGTCAAAAATATTGGCGGGCCTTGTCAGAAATACATCATTTGCAACATATTATATCTCAGAAAGAAACCGCCGCAGAACAGTCTTGTGAACATGTTTGGGAATACGAAGCCGATAGAGATGAGCGTACGCATTACACGTGTAAAAACTGTGGTAAATATCGATAAATCGTTTTTTTTTAGTAACCGATTGTTTATGTACCAGTTTAAATTAAATGTTCTATGTCGTGCTCTGTAACCACAGCCAATTTCGCAGACGCAGCCAACCACGTTGCGATTGTAAGGGCATGACTCGCATGACCTTTTATAAATGCTCTCCGAATAGGTTTCCCTGTTTCTTGGTTATAAATGTCATATAAATTCTCTGGTGTGTGAAATTCCATGTAAGAAGTCCACCACGAGGAAGCGATGTCGTGCTGGTTGCGCAATTTAAGAACGACAATCCATAAAAATCCAATCCACGGCCATATGATTGTATCGTGTTGGTCGGGATATCCCCGTAACCAGGCTGTTGTCGTGGGTGTGTTTTCGATGGGTCCCACAACGCGACATGGAATCCATACGGACTGTATTTCTTGATTAAATGATTTTATAAACGAGAGTGGCACTATATTAAAGTAGACAGCAAGGATTCTGGGCAATGTTTCTTGTGTTTTATATATTTCTGGCACCCAAGTAGATACGGCACGGTCGTGCCTTTTGACAAAGAGCTGTTGTTGTCTGACGTTTTTTTCATACATATGGATAAGTTCCATGGCGCGCAGCGTTTGTACCATAATAATGTTGGACAATAGTAGTGTTCCTTTATGTTGTCTAGACGTTTCCCACGACGCACCGACGCCTTCGTGCAACGTGTCGTTGACAATACTAATGTCAAGCCACTGCCAGGCCCTTTGACAATGTAAGTATAGTGAACGAGCATTTCCGATATCATTTTCATACAACCAACTGACCATGATAATGAATTGCATATTGGCGTCGACGACGGTGACGTTTTCATGTTTGTATAGTGGAATCTCGTCACCTAGCCAGTGTTCTTGGAAGCACCATGGGACATGCCCGTTATTTGTCATGGCGCGCGCCAACTTGTGTACAAATCTGTGCAATCTTTGTTGATCGAGTTTTGATTGCATTTTTTGCACAAGGTAGATATAAAATGTGTCGCGAACAGATATATGGGAGCAGCGATTGTCACGAAACCAACCACCTGAGTATATTTGTAACTCTCGTAAGCGCGCGTCAAAATCTAGTATGATGTTGTCGCTTTGTTTGAAACACCCTGGTAAGAACCACACAATACACCGATAACACAAAATGAACGGTAGACACAAACTGGGCGTCCGACACATTTACACTATAAATATAGACATTTAAATAAAAAGATGTTGTTTATTTTAGGGATTTTGTTGATTGGTGGCGTCCGGCCTATTCGTGCTCAACAACCTTGTTTTGAACATTTGGAACGTGTCCCCAGATTGTTGGGTGCGTACAAACCGCAATGTAACGAAATGGGTTTTTATCAGTCAAAGCAATGTCACGGAAGTACTGGGTACTGTTGGTGCACGACACCTCATGGTATAAAAACTGGACAATCTGCCCGACCTGGCCGTCGTTTATCGTGCTAAAGTAAAAATAAAGTAGCACATATTCTAAAAGTTTTATATCTTCTAGGTAATAAGTAAAAATGTCTGTAAAACGTCGTCGATTGAATCCTACGACCATATTCGACCCAGTTCATCGAGAGTATGAGCTTGGCCCAGAAATTGTGGACATTATAAACACATCTGAGTTCCAACGATTACGACGATTGCGACAACTAGCGACGGCTCATTGGGTCTGGCTGGGCGCTACCCATACACGTTTCGAACATTCTATTTCTGTGGCCTACTTGGCTGGACGCATGGCGTCTCGTTTAAAAAAAAAACAACCTGAATTGAATATCACACCACGTCAAATTCTGTTGGTACAGTTGGCCGGTCTATTGCATGACGTAGGCCATGGTCCGTTTTCACATCTTTTTGACGACGTCTTTCTCCAAAATACGAGTTCACCGATGGCGCATCATGAACAACGGTCTGTCGCCATAGTGGACCGACTGCTCAAAAAAGCCACCTTTGACTATTCGCCGGAAGAGATTGCGTTTGTCCAATCGTTAATTGCTCCCGCCAAGGGACAAGAAGGCTTTCTGTACCATATCGTGGCGAATCAAATCAATCATCTGGACGTGGACAAGTTGGAATATATTAAACGTGATGCGCGCGCGTGTGGTCTGTCACAAGGTGGTTTTGATACCGACACGATGCGTATTATTAACGCTGCACGAGTCATTGATGGCTGTATTTGTTATCACCACAAGGTATATGAAGACATCTACAATTTGTTTCAGACACGTTACCGCTTACACACGACGGTCTACCGTCACTCTGCGGTAGTGGCAATCCACTACATGGTCTCCGACACCCTTCGATTCAGCGGCCTTCCTATTGAAGAATCGATTACCGATTTGGACCGTTTTTTGCAGTACGACGATACAATATTGGACGCAATTCGACGTTCCAAGTCTGAAGATATGCGTAAATCGCGCGAAATTATTCAGCGCATCGATGAGAGACAATTGTACAAGGTGGTGGTGACGGATAAGCGTTCGAAGCCCTGGCCAATACCCCCGACTGCGGCGACAGTCGCTGCAATGGTGGAGGATTTAGATGTGGATTCTGTGATAGTTGACGTTTCTTGTGTGGGATTTATTGGCAAAGCCGATGGTCACCCCATGGACAATTTAAAGTTTTATGATTCTGACAATCCTAACAAGTGTTTTTCGATGACACGTCGTTCTGTCTCGACATTGTTGACGGCTCGCTACTGTGAATATTGGACCCGTATTATTGTGAAGGACGAGTCATTGGTGGATTTGGCATCGAAGGCGTGGTTAGTTTGGAAGGCGAGTATTTAGTCTGACCGCTAATTGTAATGTCATACTTTCGTAAAAAAATAAAATGTTGTTTTATAGGAAATTTCGGTGTGGGTAAAACTTCTTTTATTCGTTCTATATTGGGGTTGTCTACAAAAGATGTTCAAACAACGTTAGGTATCGATTTTTTTACGATGACCATCTCTTTCAACAACACAGCTGCTTATGTAACCTTATGGGACACCGCGGGGTCCGAACGATTTCGTTCGCTTATGCATTCTTATGTGCGTGATTCAAACATTGTATTTATTATTTATGATTTAACAGATAGGAATGCCATGGCATCCGTTGCCCAAGGCTTTCGTGATTTAGAACATTGCAAACCAGAGGTTGTGGCAGTTGTTGGTAACAAAAGAGATTTAAGGCCTGTGATGACACACGACGTGTCCAACACAATCAAACCCTGGACGCGCCAAGGGTGGAACATAGTGACTGGGACATGTTCTGCACGAGAATCAACTTCCACAAAAAAACTTTTTGTAAGATGTTTAAATAATACAGTGGTCTCACCAAAAGGTTCAGTGGTTGCAGCGGTCCCGATTCGATTAATACCTAGACCAGTAGCAAGTGCAAAATGTTGCACATAATCCAAGAAACTATTGAAACGTGGTATATAGGGACAGAAATTAAAACAAACATGTCTGCAGCACCTCAAATCAAGAAAACCACTCAAAATCAATCTGTCAAGATGACTCGTAAAGAGCGCCGTGCCCATAAAGAAGTTGAAGCACTTCGCGAACAAACTACACCTATTTTGCCGAGAACTACGTTTAAACGTATCGTGACTCAAGAAGCCGCTCAACATTCATCACAACGTCTTCGTTTCAACGCGAATGCCGTCAAAGCATTGCAGTCGGCTGCAGAGAGTGAACTCACCAATATTTTTACAGGGGCGGCTATTGTTGCCAGTATTGCGAAACGTGACACAGTCACTATCGAGGACATGCGCAACTTCCAGATGCTTCGCAACCTTTAGTTCATGAGACAACCTATATAAATAATTAAACTACATTCAAATGTCTATTTTAAATTGCTCTATTCGTTTATGTATTATAAATCATACCGGATTACCTGCTACTTTTACCTTTACACCAGAATCGCCAATGCGATTACAACCATTAGGACAAGCGCATGCCACGGGTAATATTTCATCACAAGCCACATCGATTACAGAATGGGTTCAAGAATTTTGGCAATTAATGACGTACGGACCTACATATAACAAACTGCAGTGGACACTGGCACCGTCAACAGAAGAAACCATACGTCTCAATGTGACATCGCCAATGGCGTTTGAAATTGATTGGAACGACCCGTCTGTCTCTTGGGAACAGCACGAACCCGGGAAATGGTCCTTTGACATCTCTAAATGTATTGACGTGACTATGCATCTGCGTGGAGATGTGGGCGAATATATACAACAACAACGTTCATTCGGTGGTCCTGCTTCTGTGAAGTCGGTACATCTCAAACACTATGTAGAAATTGCATGTGATGATATAGTTCCATTTTCAATAGAAAAGACATCCATCTCCAAAATGTTTTGGCGAAAAGATATTAATCTTCAAGGGTTGGTGGGTTCCTCTTAAAATATAAAATCCATTCGTCTGCGACCAAGATGTGCGTATATTTTTTGTCAAATTCTTTTCCCTTCTTTGAACACTTGCAGCTTTTCCAAGCTTTTTTGGATTCAGTGGATAAAAACTGTATTTTGAGTGTATCTTCTTGAAACCAAACCTTGACATGTCGTGTCCAACCATGATACAAATATAGTTTAATAATATCTAGCTCGTCCAACGCAAACTCAAACACTTTGTGTTTAAACCGACCCATATGAAATTCAATGTCCGATGCTTGCGCTACAGTACTATACAACGGTTCTGTCCATTGGTCTTGTTTGTCACGACCATACATAAACCAAGATTGTCCCATTTTATGAATGGTTAGTCTATTTAAGTAGTCGAAAATAATATAATGTTGACTGTTGTGGCGTTTGTCGTGTTTGTGGTGATTGTCGTGTTTGTAGACAAGGCGTTTGTTCATACAGTGCATGTTCACAACGGTATTCCCATCAGAGCTTGGTCTGCATCCAATGTCATCTCTCAATTCAGCAAACAATATAACATTGGACGAGACAAGATTATCCTGTGGAAACACCGCACTCCAACGCAGAGTTTGTCAGACGGTGTCTCTGTCTCCGCGAGACCAGTGTCCGGTGACCATATTCACAGCGCGATATCTATTTGGGTCAATGGCGTTGCAAGGCAAGCAGAACATGACCGTCCCTATGAAGAAGACATTTTGTACGAACAGAAGGAAGACATTTGTCGAGTTCCAGGCAATATCGCGTACACTAAATTATGGCCACACGCAGGAGTCCACACGCATTGCGATGGTATTATACACGTCCATCCATGGTCAGCTCCTACAGTTTTGAGGCGCGAGGGAAGACAAGTGACACTAGGCATGTGGTTCGACCAAGTAGGTATTGAGTATAGACGACAGGGGTTGGCATTCAAATCTGGACAACGATACGACAATAATGCAACACATCGATGGCGCATCGCCGAATATCCTTGTTTTAACAAATCAGACTACAATCTGTACACTGAGACCGAACAGTTCGACCGAATTTGGTTAGGACATGCCTACGGCTCGTACATCATATGGTATGGTTCGTCCGACCAACCACCACCACCAGTACCAGAGCATATCGCGACATTACAGAGATGGGGTGCCACTGGATTCGACGGTAAACCTTATCCACAGAAATGTATTTAGTCTCTTAGAAAGAGAAGTACCACCATGCGCGTTGACCAGTACTATAAAATCGTGATACCCCACCAATATTGGACCACAGAATTTAAGATGAATCCCGTTATAACATATGGTGTTTGTCATATCCCACACGGTGCTATTCTAAATGATTCACCGGCTACCAATCTACCACGGGTTTATCCCTGTGGATTCCATCTTACACAATCTCCTTCTGTTTATGCACCAGTATGGTCCAACCACAAACCAAATTGGTCTATAGTTGGACACATTTTACTAGTTTTTGGTAATTCGACATTACCTACGGATGTTCAAAAATACATATTAAAATACTTATAAAAAGGTTTATCGTAGTTGTACATGACCGCTTCACTAACCTACTATATTTGGATTTAGGATTGATCCAGAATAATGCACTAATCTTAAAGTAGAATGTCCACCTTGGCCCCAACCGTACCAACCGAACACAGTGTGGAAGTGTCCGCCATGTCGCAGGAAGAAATCCACCTCGTTCAATGGGAAGAATGGGCATTATCTATTGAAGAACACTACCATTCTCAGGAATTATTTAAACGTAATCCAAATGGACGCCCAATGGGTCACCGATAACACCAAATACCCATGCACACACCCCTTATATTGTTTCGTCGACACTGACTTTCCATAGATTGTAAAAGTTCATGATGGTCCTCTGTCCATGTCCAGAGCGGTACGTTCCACTGTTGTGTATGACCAACTATTTTCATCAATTCTTGTTCTCGTGACGAACACAAAGGTTTACTAGACCGCAATATACCTGCCGCCGTTTCAAGGCCGCGGCGCATAAACACAAACATACATTCATCTTCGCCGTTTCGAAGAACTTCGAAACAATTTTGTAATGTTTCGTCGGGTGCACGCGTACCATCCAACAAAAAAAGAGCAAATAAACGTAAAATGTCATGGACAGAAGCTTCTTGTTCCAACGGCACGAATTTAGACCATGTAATACCACGCTTTATTAAATTCTTAGAACACACTTGTACTCTTTCGGATTGCATTATAAAAAAAAACAATCAATTAAATACGGTGCTATCCATCTATACATCATCCATTGTAAACATTGTATCTTTACAAAGGTGTTGAATAAGAAAATCCAATTTCTTAGAAATAGATTCTACTCTCTCGCGCGTTTTATTCAGTTCACACGACATTTCATTCAAGTGCTCTTCTATATCGTCAACTCTCTTTTCGTTCTGAAACTCTATTTGACGTTTTTTATATTCCAGTAATGAGATTTTTTTAGGAGACGTACTCACTGTTAGTTTTGGTTTATTAAACACCCTTTTGAGCATTTCGTGCTTGGGTGATGTTGCAAACCGTCTCTCAGGAGACATAGACATTATCCTATTTAGGAAGTGGATATTTATACTACAGTTCTGACAATACATGTTAGGGTTAGGGTTAGACGCAGAATTTTAAAAAAACAAGAAAAAGAAAAGCGAAGCGGGAACAAGATTCATGAAAATATTTAAACTAAACATTTCAAATATTTAAACTAAACATTTCAAATATTTACATTTAAACTACTAAACGAGACATATAAAATATTCAAACATCTAAACAAATGACAGACTATACCACCTTTACAACGCCTTCGCCATGCACAAACGACGAAGGTTCGTCCCGTAGTCATTCTGACGTGTCGATAGGCGATACAATGTACCACGGCAACCCCATCGGAAACAACCACGTTTTTGGAGGTCAAAAGGGCGAGATTATTGGGTTTGTCAATGCGACCAAGAAACGCGCTTTAATAAAGTGGGAAAATGGAGCGGTCAAGAAACACAATGTGTCATCATTAGTCAGAAATCCTCCAACCTGTTCTTCTACAGTGGTTAAAGCTTCTAAAAAGCGCAAATACAACTGTGAAGACGATTCGCGAAAAAAACGTCTCCGGCTTTCGCCTCCTGTTCGCGGTTCTTCCATGACAATTAGCGACGCAGCTTTGATTAAAAGCGTCGACATGCTACCAGACGCCACATTTGATTGGTTGGACTTCGATGAACTCACCGATGAACTTAACGAACAACTCACCGAACAACCCCCAAGCATGTTTGATGATATGTTGGACGATATTTTTGACGAACTTACGTCGGAGTCGTCAACAACAACCGTTGACGACTCCGACGTTTATGGCCAACTCATAAACGAGCTACTGGGACCGATAGTTCATCTGCCTAAAAAGCATTGTCGCCGGCTTAATAGTTGTTTAGTCAACTAACATTTAGATGGAAATATAATAAACAGATAAACATCTATTTTCTTTTTAACGTTTAATTACGGCTTTTAAACTTTTTTTTTGGACCATATTCTACGTCTACGTCTTTGTTGTTCAACTGGATACATTATCGCCATTGGTTTGTAGCTGGACATGGGTCATTTCTTTGGTCAATGCGCCGTAATCAGACGTTGTAGCATTTTCATATATCGGTTTCAGTCTTTTTACTTCGTCACGCAGTACCTCCAATTCTTCTTCTTCAAAATCACTGAGAACTTTGGGAAGTGTATACTTTGGGTGTTTTGTTATAATGGGCATGTACGTGACGTATATCTGGAGGCGGAGCATCTTGACCAATAATGTCGATGTGCATCGTGCAGATGTTTTGAGATTCCTTGTACCAATGTTTGATGATATCGTTTAGGGAACTTTCCACTGTCATCGGCATTTTTATCTTTGTATGGTGTTGCTTAAATACTAAACGTTCTTTTGGGCTTCCTCGTCAGTTGAATGACCGCTTCGCGGCGATTAGCTCCTTGACGCTGCGCGCCTGGTCTTCCCACTTCTATTGTGGCAATTGCTATCAACACTTTGCCAAACCTTAACCTAGGTCTACTTCCACCATTGTCGTCCCGACGGACAGGCGTTCGCATTCCGTCTCTATTTGTAATAATCTCTTTGTCTCTGAAAATTTACCACTGTGTTCCTCCAATGCCCCTTTGGGTGCCTCTGGCATCTCTGGCATCTGAATTTCGTTGCACAAAGCTTCATAGTCCCCCTCCAATTCATCTTCGTCAATATCATCGGAACCCAAAGGTTGTTGCAAGACATCGTTGATTTCGCAAGCGTCTTCAATCATTTCTGAGAGGGTATCTTGTAATCTAGCTACTCTATCGACGTCATTTTGTTGTAAAAACTGATGGAATGTAGACGACGTATTTTTAACAGCCTCTATGTGCATTTTTGTGACGTTTAGAGACTCTAATTGATATCTTTTTGCTATGCAACTCGTCAAACGGTCGACCATTCTTTGCTTGTGTAGTCGGATGATTTTGATAGTTCTGATGTGTTGTATAGCATCCGGCTTGCTGTACATTTGAGCTCTGGCCATTCTGGTCTGCTCTCGTATTTGTTTGGAATATTTGTCAATGAGATTTTGCAGTGTTTTTTCAACCCGTTGTAATTCTTGAATGCATTCGATAACAGGTGTCGCTTTTGGTTGCCAACATTTATTTCCCATTTTTTACCACAAGGGAGTATTTATATTAGAGTGGGTCATTTATGATGTTGTCGGTAACGTTTTTTCGTCCTCGTGATTATTTTTCTGGTACTTTTAATAAATTTGTGACATGGATGACAGCGGGCGAATTCTGTCATTGTGATTTAGTAGTGCATACGTCCCCTGCAGACGTCATGGAAGTTGTCAAACAGATTTATGAATCTGCACAACAAAATGAATACGCACCTGAAGATTGTCAGCGCATTTTACACCAAATCGAATCCAATTTTTTTGCAACTGCATTTCGTGACGCCGCACAAAAGTCGGAAACATTGACCCTGGCGTTTGCTGCTCTTTGGGGAAGCCCTATGTCGGTTCGTGTGTTGACAGAAGTTTCACACGATTCGTGGTATCAAATACCCAATGAAACTACTGCTATATCGGAAATAAAACACGTTGAGAGTGTCACTAAAGAACAGTCTTTAGAAATACTGAAGTTTAGCATTGAAGAGCTCGGTAAAGATTACGACGTGTCTGGTGCACTGTGTTCGTGGCTACCCTGGTCAAATTCAGAGCCTAAACAAAAATACGAATCTTATTTTTGTTCGGAATTCTGCGTAACTGCATTGCAACGTCTCGGATTTTTACAAACAATATCTCCGCTACATACAACACCGAATGCACTCTATACATTGATGAATTCAAACTAACAATATAAACTATAAACTATGGGTTTTTTATAATATATGGACGACTGTGAAGTACAAGATTCTTTGGTAGGAACTCCAGACGCAATTATCCATCCAATTCATGTTTTTGGTTCGTTGGGATGTAGAATAAAACAAGATACTCTCAAACTGCGCGAACTACACCAATTGTCAGCGGTTTCGTTAGCAGCATGTGGTATATGTGCGTGTTCAATCTCATTTATGCGCGAACCAGTGATGAAATACGGTGTCAATATTCGTTGGATGCCTATCATGTCGTTATTTGTAACGACAATCATGTACATTGTCAAATTTATGAATGTAAAAACGAGTGGTTGGGGCGCAGAAAATAGTCGTTTTTGGTGCGACGTTCGCATTATGTACGTACGTGGGTACAATACAGTGCGGACTATATTCGGATGGGTAACATGCTCTGTCCTCTTTGGTCTGCTAGCCATATTAATGAGTGTTGACTCCTCATTATTATTTATTTTGATGTTAATGATTATTGCCGATTGGCAAGTTGGCATTGCTGAAAATCAAAACCAATACGATATAAAATTTCAAGATAAATTTATTGACGAGAACGATTATTTATGCATGGAAAAATTACATTCTTTTCAACAACAACGTCTCAACAGTAACATTAGATGGTCGCCATTCGTGATAGCCAATGTCCTGAAAGCATATACACTGACCGCTATAATCTTTTATTCAGATGGACTTGGCAACGATTTTGTCTTTGTTGTCCCAGTCATTGTTTTAATAATAATGTGGGCATTTATACTGCCCTGTTTTTTGGACTTTGTATACTACAAACAAATCATTACATTTTGCAAACTGGAAATATTTAGGATGATGGTAGATTGCATCATCCTACCCTTAATTGTCATGTTTACACTTGTTTAGTTTATCTCCACTTGTGTAGAGACTATATGGACTATAAAATAGATTTATAAAAAAATAGGAGCTAAATGAAACCATTTTTAAATGCCACATTGCCAACACAGATTGCTAAGAATGTACATAAATATTGTTTGACGTCGAAAACACCCAACCAACACGCACGACAATTTTGCGCACATTACGCAGAAAATCCATCGGCCACAAACCACTTTACTTTGGAAGAACTCATGCAAGCACCAGAGTTATGGTTTGTGTCGCATAAAGAAGGCCAACGTCGTAATACGTGGATCAAAGAAGTCTACCCCAAACACATCGAGCGTACAATTGATATAACAAATTCGGTCCTCCAGTGTGGGAAATGTAAACAAAACACCGTCGATTACTACGAGAAACAGACTAGAGGCGCGGATGAGCCTATGACATTATTTGCAAATTGTTTGAGCTGTGGGAACCGTTGGCGTCAGTGAGGACGCACAGAGCCAGGGTTGTTTGACGCCTGACCGCTAATTATTGAAACGCGCTAAATACATGATTATAAATCCCAGAGAGCAGCACATGATGTCACACACACTGTTCCAGAAATTGTCACCCTTGTAGTTTTTTGTACAGCACATCATACCCGCGATTTTAGTACCAAAACTTGAATTTTCAATGAATTCATATAGAATAGCTGCTGTCAACATTATTAGAAGGGATAGAAAGTCTTCGTCCCACAAATACAGGGGAATACTATAGACACAACCCCACAACACATGTGCAAAACTCCACAAGTCGAACAATGTATCTTTGGACGTGTCTTTTTCACAAGTACAATGGCAGATGAACAATGGAAATTCCCAAAATGATTCAAACCAATCAACTAACATTTGTTTAGACTAATGTAATTATATACTCTAATTACGTCTACAACCAGCAGTTGGCCTGTATATTTTTTGGTCGAGGTCGTTCTGGTAGATTTGCAGCGCGAATGACATCAGTGTGCAACGTGATGTCAAAAGACAACCGACTGAACAATGTTAGCGAAGCGGTCAACAAAAAATAATTATATAAGTCTTGTTGTTTAAATTTAGATGGAGAAAAAAATACAAGAACAATTACGCGAACAATTTCACAACGCTTTCTATGATACCATTAAACAATCTATTGACACAGAAGAACATGAATACGTGGTTCGGTTATATGCAGAAATACGGGACAGACTCGCGTTGCACGTCAAAAAGGACGGCAAGACGTATCAACGTATCTATGAACAATTGGACGTACCCTTTTTTGAACAATTGCTGTCAAGTCGACAATTTGATTGGAACTCCATGCGAGGACTTATTAATACAACATATCAGTGGATTCATGATTTACAAATGCCTTTACGAGACACGACCACCGAAGAGTCCAAACAACGCCTGTTGAAGTCAACCGGTACGATGGCTGAAGTTGTCGCCAATTACATCAAAGAGGTACATCAGACGCTTGATTTAATGGACAAAGACAGGAAAGATTTTTATAAAAATAGACACCATCCAGTCGTTCAGAACATGCTCCAGCACGCGGTTACCCGCAACGATAAATAGAAAAGTCTATAAAGTGATAGAAAGAGCCATAAATGTCAGTGGAATTCGAACCATCAATACCAGTGAAATACGTAAATTTGACGCATTGAAAAAGTTTATCAGAGCTTTTTGACCCTAACCCTAACGTCGGGACTGTAATAACGTCGGAAAATCTTGGTTTTCACTGTTCAAAGTGTTTTGCTTGGTGAACTACATGTAACCAAGTTTAAATTAAAAAACACACAAAACAATTTAAATTAAATTTCATAACCAGAACTAATAATAATGCTATCTATCAAACAATGGCAAACCCCGTGTCATGGACAGACCACGCGTGTTTACAATCAGTTTGCACCATTTAAATGTCATGGATGTACCGGGCACACGCGTCCTACGAGTGCTAGTATGGTTAGCTGTTCACGGGGTGATGATGTCGTTCTTTTGTGTTCCAATTGTTGGGATGAAGAGGATTGGATATGTACAGACTGTCATACAAAACCTGACGATTCCGACGTCTTGGGTTGTGAACAGTGCGGCCAGTGGGCTCATATTGGCTGTCAACTTAAGTCATCAAGAGACAACTATATCTGCAACGATTGTTTGAACACCAGCGTTATGCCGGTTGTCATTCCTCAGATGAAAGTTGAAATATATGATTTAACAAAGTCGTTAAAAAACACTCGGACCCAACTTGAAACAAAGACTGCACAACTAAAAAAAATGACAGACGTCCACAAGACTATGACGAATGATATGAAAGCTCTCCACACGGACATGTCAGAGACAAAGGCTGATATTATACAAGTGCATAGTCATTATGTACAAAAAATAACTACGTTGAAATCGACGTTGACGTCTGAAGCCCAAGCACAAACTCAAGAAATGTTACATTTGAACTTGTCTAACGCGCGTCTTAAAAAAACAAACATGGAGCTTGTAAAGTTGGTCAAGGCCACGAACAAGCGTGTAAGTTCTGTTGGTGCCAAGACTGACAAGAGCTCGTCGTCCAGCTCGTCGTCCACAGTAGTGGCTGCAGGCAAAAAACGAAAATTCAGAGTTCAAGCTGCCACCGATGAAACAAGAGAGAAACGCAAAAACGCAGCAGCAAAGAGACGCAAAAAACAATACGCAGAGACTGCTAAAGAGGCCAAGAAACATTTCGACATGTGGTTTAAGGAAGAGGTCACTGTCGATAAAGAATTGAAAAATAAACGCATTGGGAAAGAAGAGCTGGAGGAGCATTATGTTGAGTGGCACAAGAAGAAGAAGATTGCTGACCGCCTTTTACTGTCGACAAAAGCCAAAAAAGAAGGGATGCATTTTTCGACCGAAGTGTTGAAGCGTATCAACACAACACTCAAGCGCAAAAAGAACCAGGTCACGTTCATGGATAACGGAGCTTCCGTTGCTTGCTTGCCATACATCTCTCACAAGAAAATCAAGCAGAAAAAATAAATATCTTCAACCTATTCGGTGGCATACAAATCGAACAACGCATTAGTAAAAGACATTTCTTTTCGGCGTGGTCAGCTAAACATAAACTACAATAACTAAAACTACAATAATTAAAACTACAATAATTATCAATCACTTCAGGAAAAAATTAGTATAAATGGACAATCTCATAGGTCATCAAATGTCTACTACTATGAAAAAAGAAAAACAAACGGAACCTGTAACATGGGAAGAACGTATCGAAGAACGTATCGAAGAAGCCAAATTACACGACGAAGAAGCCAACGCCAACAACGTAGCAAAATTACACGACGATAGATTTAAGCTGTGGACAACATTTATTGACAGCTTTTGTCTGGAGAGTGTTTATTATGAAGGAGACGAGATACTAAGACGGAAACGTCTGAAGCCACTCAGTAAAAGGGTATGTTTACGAAAAACATCACCAACAACCCCCGACTTTGAAAATCAAGTTGTTTCCCTGGGTCATACATGGGCTCAAATTACACTGACAGACAATACAGGTGTAGAAAAGTGTAAATTTGACGCTGATTTCGGTAGTTTAGACGAATACTCCGACCTCGATGTGAACGTTCTCAGTACAGACACAGATGTCATTAAGAGTTGGATAGCTTTTTTGATTCGAGAGGAGAAAGAAGGAACTACGTTTTCAGCATATTGGGATTCCAATTTTTATTTTGAACCAGCTATAGCAGTGAATGGTACACTCGTCAGTAGATCAAAACACGTTTTGGAAGACGAAAAGGATAAATTAGTTCCTAACCGAGAAAATATTGTTTTCGCGATGGACACCATCGTAACATATGTGGAAGCATATATGAATGGGGAAGGGATTACATTAGAGAGAGAGGAGGACAAGGTTCAATCTTTTACAGTCTATCCAAATCCTACATCCAAGAATTTTAGACACGAAGAAGAAATACAACAATACAACGCGATGGAATATTTTGGAAATAAATGTTTGCTTCAAGAACTAACAATGGAAAGATATATGAATTTCGGATGCACAAAACCTGAAGCATTGCTCAGCATAATGTCTCTAGCAATTAGTGGTGTATTCGGTGAACAGATGGAAAACAGTTTAAGGACTCAAAAATATGGGTTCGTTGATGACACATCTTGGCGTTTGATTACGGCTTTGGAAATGTTGTACAATTTAAAAATGCACATGCACGGTGATGATGTCAAAACGAAGTATATGAAACGCTTGAACGGTACTCTTCTCCAGAGTGATTTTATATGTACAATCCAAACACAAAAACAAAGACGAGAAAGGCATATGAGACAAACTATGTACGGTTCTTTGGGCAAGAACGCTTTAAAGACACAGAAAATAGAAGAGATTCTGGGAACTATCAATATATTAATTTTGGATGAACTTAATGGCAAAAAATGTAGCGATGAAGTGAAAAAACTGGATATTGATGGTAATATCTTTAAAATCAAGGAAGCAATCAGACAGCGAAGTACTATCGAGAACCCCAAGGAAGAAAGCAAAAGTCACGGAAGTAGGTCTGCCGCCGGCACGGCGAACAGAGGCGAAGTAGAGTCAGATTTACAAAGCACTGCATTCTACCACCAATTCATCGATATCATGGACTCCGAACGGGAAATATTTTGACGTACAAGTCAGTACGTCTAAACCAATTATAGTCAAGCCAGGCGCGAACGAGATGATGAATGTAGGCTGACGGAGTTGGTCATACGTTAAATGTCCGTTTATTCGAGAACCCTGTGGGTTTCCCGGTGAACAAAAGAAAACAGTACTAACAAACAAGACAATACAGGAAGGATTGTTGATGTATGATGTAGAATAAGAAAAAAGCTGACTGCCTGCAATTCATGGCCGCTTCGCTAAATACTTTAATTTAATATATAAGTGTCGTTTAATAACCAATGAAACGAAAACGCGAACAAAGGTCCAACAGACCTACCAAACAACAACGTCTCGACACCGTGGAACTCATTAATAAGCTTGAAGACGGAGATGAAGACAGTGTGAATAGATTACAACAGTCAGATGCCCAAAAAGCAGTCGATTTGGCTTACGAAGAGGCCAAACTTAAAATAAAAAGAGAATTCCGTACACTCAATCCAGAAAGAGTGTTACCCGAACGTCGTTTACAACTTGAACAACGATTAGAATACGAGGAATCGAAACGCGATGATAGACTCGCTAAAATAAGAACAAATGCATCAACAAAGACAGCAGAGCTCGAGGACAAAAGAGCGAAACGTCATCACCGTCAAGAAGTTGACGAACAAATCGAAGAGTGTTTAGATATGCCGGAATTTTCTGATGCTAGTTGGCAAACAATAGGAAAATTCAATTGTACAACTCTGCGCTTATCAGAATGCGAGATGTCGTCGATACAACGCGGGCGCTTCAACGACGTCCTTCAAGAAATGACAGAGAAAGGTTGGCGTACGAAACAACAAAGAAAGGATATAAAAGATGACAGTGTCAAACAAAATGATGCCTCCACCACCGCCACCGCCTCCACCGCCTCCAAAGTCCACTGACGTAGAACCAGAAGAACAATCTATAATTGGAGATACAAATTTAATGATGGTCGTCGTGGCGTTGTTTGCGTTCTATCAAATCATGTCGCTATATGGTATCGACCCGTGTTCTTGTTACGTGTAATCTAAAACCGTCAAGACATATGGGCCCCAGAAACAAAAGTCGAATACATACACGGAGTGCTTTACACCAGTCAACTATCATCGCAGAGCGCCACTATGATTAGTTGGAATATTCGGGCAAATGTTGTCTGGATTCTTAGCTGACATCCAAAAATCTACACAAGGGCGTATCGACGATGCTACTGAACGTAAATTAAAACCATCCGCCAATTCCTGCATATTTGCAGGTGAATTATTCTGGCCATAATAACCGTAATGCAAGACCAAGCTTTTTGGTGGAACACGAATAGGGATTTGATTCTGTTTGAGCCAATTTATAATTCCCCAATCAAACAATTGTTGTTTATTGGAGTTCAACATGCGTTTCGCTAATTCTTTGGACATGGACATTCCTAAAGCACCAGTTGACGTTTGATGACACCACACACCATCGTTACAATGATGTGTTTTATGATGTCGAGCATTAGAATGATAGAGTGATGCAAATCCGGTCTTTGGCATATGTTTAGTGATGAAATCGAACCAACCCGGATCCAATAACGAATCACTATCTATCACTACTAACAAATCATATTTAGATTTAACAAACCATTCAAAATTTAAACGGGTGTTTTGGTCTGCACGAATGTGTTTCTTTCCCATAAATAACCTGGTGGATGGAAACCATTTTTTCAAATCTTGTTCTTGATAGCTAGAAGAGGCATCATCTCGGATAACCAAATCCACTTTACCAGATACAAACGTAGGGTCTGTTTTAATCCATTGAGAAAATGTTTTAACGTAACCAATTCTATTATGGGTGGTTAGCATTACCACAATACGTTGGTCAATCTTCACTCGGATATTTGTAAGTCGTCCCCGAATATACACAGACGTTGTAGGTCCCAGATATCCCAATTCTCGAATGTCTCCTTTTCGAGACACAAACAATATCAGCACAATAGCAAATATACACCAGATAATGTTCATCTAAGTTAAATTTGTACAGAAGTAAAATATATGTATATACATAAACTCGCAAATTCTGAAACACTCATTTTTCGAAACAAAAAAAAATAGACAATTTTAAATTAAATCGACAACCCAATGCCCAAAGATTACTACCCGTCAAATGCGTTCTATGCAGCGCGACCTGTACAAGACAAAGAGTGAAGCATTGGAAAGTCGAAAGAATGTACTTTTAATGGCATCAACGCTCTCTAAAAAACTGACTCTCGAGAAGCAGACGTCTAATATTCTGCACACATCACTTCAGATTCTCAGTGATTCACTTTACGAGACGAGAAGCCGTAACAAGGAACTCGAAAACGTACACCTAAAGCGTGGTCTCGTTCAACTGAACAAGTTGCGCAACTTGCGTAAGCGAATGAAAGGGAACATAAAGACACAAATAAACTAGCGAAGCGGCCAAAGAAATTATTTACATTTCCATATCTTTATTTGTATAAATATGACGATTCGCACGTCCTGGGTTCTTGTTCTTACTCGCGTAACTTTTTTTTGACTTCTTCCTAGTTCGACGAACCTTTTGAGAGAGTTTGAAGAGCTTCTGCGCCTCGGTGACAGTACAGTCTGTGGACGGTGTCATGAGAAGAATGTATGTAAAAAGAGTAGTAGTCATGTTTTTTTAATTTAAAAGCGCGGCCTAATTTAAATATTAGCGAAGCGGCCAATTAGCTTCGCGGCCAAAAAATCCAGTGAACAATAGTTTTGCATTATTTAATCTATTGACTGTTGGACAAATGTCCGAGTTCAAAGTAGGAGCCAAAAAAGCTTTGACAGCTGTCGCCCACTTGTTATATGAGATTCACGAACAAGAACTTAATAATGTGGCTGCGCGTTTAGTCCAACAAACAGAACATCCTATCGCGACATATTGTACCGCAAGCGGCTATTGGTCGTTCGACGTCGTTCGCGAATTTCTTCGCGAACGTGGTATCAAATGCACGCCCGCTGCTAAAGACAATCAATGGTTGCTCGATGCTCCACGTTTTTTACGTTCCAATCCCGCTCTGGTGGGATTCATCGACGGTAACACATTGGAGACATTCAAATGGGATAAAGCACACTGGTCGACGTCGTCGACATCGACGCTAGTTCTACCGAAACAATACTTATTTGCAGTACACAAGATGTGGATTCCCATCGAACATTTTTATGCAGATACTTTTCATGTAACCACCGACAACGCGGCATGGACAAGGCACGAATATCAACCGTCGTCTTGTTGGAGAGGTGAATCTGTCAACTACGAAGGTTGTGAGAATGCCGTCAAGCGCCAAATGAAAGCCCATAAAAAGTCGACCATAATGATGTCCAACAATACGGAGATGCTTTTGTGCAAACCGGGTCCCAAAGGATGGAAAACTGAAACATTGCTCAATTACGAATGTATGCCTCTCATAGATGCAGCTCAACAAGTGTCAGAAGAATTGTCCACCATCTTAGTTCGACATATTGAAACCTTAGAACCTGGTCACGCTTGGTCGGTGATGGCACACGCATTGTTCAGTGCTTATCAACATCTTGGTGGTAAATTGCGCACCGACGATTTGTCGCGTTTGACGCCAGGAGAGTTGCAAACACTACGAGACTATGAACAGGGTCTCGTCAAAGCTACGAAACAAATTCAACATATAAAGGCTCGTAAACAATAATCAAAATGGGCAGTCAACCTTCGAAAGTCGAAGTACTCAAATGTCCCAGTGGCTATGATAAACTAGCGAAGCGGCCAAAAAATATGTACACTTTTTGACCAGCGAAGCGGCCAACAAAGACTCCAATCTGGGCGTCTCGTCGGACGAAATTGAAGACATCGCTGCTCTCCATGTCGAAAATTGCATTAAGAGAATGGAGGGACAACTCAGAGCCAAGGGAAAAGCGTTTGATGTGGTCAAGACGCAGATTTTACGAGAACAACGCCATCGCCAAAGTTAAGCAAGAATTTGAAATGCGACGCCAGCAGGAAACATTGATTCATGCTGCAGCTGTACAGTCGTTGGAAAATAGAAAAACAGGAAAGTTAGATAAGGACGGTAAAGCCAACGCGTTTGTCAAAGCGGTATCAAGTCCAGGTGAGAACATTTTGGTCCTTTTTTGAATATATGAAAACGAGAACCGATTAGCTTCGCGGACAAAATATAGAAGAATAAGTATAAATAGTAAACAAATTGAATAGATGACACAATGTTATGTATGTTTAGAAGCATGTGAGACAACGTCTCCCTGTGACTGTAAAATAAATGTACACAACAAATGTCTAGCAAAAGCGTACCAACACATGCCCCGGGACGACTGCAGCATTTGTCGCTCACCTATTCAAGTTGAGTACATTGATTTAAAGCCCGAACCACCGATGATACATGTACGAGATATCGATGAAAATAGACCTGCTTATTGTGCGGTGATTCTGTACATGTTTATGTCGTACTTGTTGTTAGGTTGGTTTGGTAAAATGTTGTTATCAGCCCTTGGAATGGCGCTCCGCGACGATTTTTTTCCATTCTGGACAGTGGAACATGTATTATGTTTTTTAGGAGTCTTTGTAGTCGTCCTGTGTATAGCGAATGTCATTGTAACAAATAAACGATAATTTGGCGCTGCGCGGGTCGCAGAGCGCCTGAAATTTTATATTATGTCATCTGTGTATATAGTGCTAAAATCAAGTAGTGAGTTGGCAAACATTAGAGAAGTCGTTAAACTCGCATCCCCCCTCCGTAGGACAACTACTCTCAACATAGTCGCTACATTGTGCGCAACACGTGGATGCATCAGCGGAATCACACGTGGCACCGGCGCAAGGTGTGGTAGCAGAAGCAGCAATCAATATACCTAGATAAGAGAGATTACTAGAACAGGTAGCAGTCAACGTAGGATTGGAGGAGGAGGTGATTGTGGATCACATCGCATTTGCACCACAAGTGGGTGTGTCCCAAATCCCCGCGGTGCATGTCGCAGGACCCGACGCTGTATACCCATTCGCGCATGCGAACGTGTACGTCGATAAACTCACAGTGTTCGCGCCACCACCGATGCCGTTCGTCGTAGTGAAATTATCAGCACAAACACCGTCTATGCCGGCAGCACCTTTATCACCCTTGGTACCATTGATGCCGTCTATGCCGGCAGCACCTTTATCACCCTTGGTACCATTGACGCCGTCTATGCCGGCAGCACCTTTATCACCATGAGTACCATTGACGCCGTCTATGCCGGCAGCACCATCATCACCTTTATCACCTTTATCACCATCATCACCTTTATCACCTTTATCACCTTTATCACCTTTATCACCTTTATCACCTTTATCACCATCAGCACCGGCTTGGCCATCAGCACCGGCTTGGCCATCAGCACCGGCTTGGCCAGCAGCACCGGCTTGGCCAGCAGCACCGGCTTGGCCAGCAGCACCGGCTTCACCAGCATTTCCATCATCACCCTTGGTACCATTGATGCCGTCTATGCCAGCAGCACCAGCAGCACCTTGTGCACCATCAGCACCATGAGTACCGTTAAAACCTCTGAGACCCATTTCATCGTCTTCGAAGGTTAGTGAATACACGAAGCCCCCTAACCCCCCTGCTCCCAAAGCTAATGCGACCACTATTAGTATTTTCCACATAATGGACATGCCTTTGTTTACATGGTTGTCTTTCGGAATCAGTCCCTCTTTCATAGATGGTTCACTTGGTAAAAAAATTAATTTTCTTGATTTCATTTATATTGTGTCTGACGTTTATATAGTGCTGAAAAACAATTTAACAACAGCCGCGCGTTTTGAAGCATTGTAGACATAAGTCGTGCAAACATTCTCTACATGTGACAACGTGGTCAACACACACATTTAAGCGACATTCGCTACAATAAAAGAGTCCTTTCCCACCACGTAGTCGGGAACATGTACCACATGTGTCAACGGGCGCATTATTGGTGACAAACTCGTCCCATCGTTGGTTCGAAAATGCGTCGGTGAGTTCAGTGTTTTTGACCGTCCGGCGCCATTGACAGACGTCTTTTGTCGGTAAATATTTGAAAATTTGTCCCATAAGGGGTTGTCCAGCCGAAAACCATGTATTCATTAAACTTTTAGCGCCGAACAAAAAAAAAGTAAATACAATTAATATATTTCGAAATTATATTAATCGTATCTTTTATTTTTTTTGGCCGCGAAGCTAATTTAATGAATGTTGTAGATTACAGTATATGACACATTTTAAATTATCCATCAACTTATTTCAGGGCGTCGGCCACCGATAAACACTCGTACAGTACGGCATTGCACATGGATAGTTTGTGAACGCTTGTGTTGGACGTGTTTGTCAGAATTGTTCGAATGCGTTCAATGTAGGACTCCGACTTGTTTTGGGACAACATTGGCTCGTCTGCCAGCATTGCCCACTCGGTCTCTAGAAAGTCGTCGTCCTCATCGGGTTCTGACGATGGTGTAAAGAACTGACGCATGGCCATTTGAACACACTGCATGCCACCACACGTGGTCACAAAACGTTCTTGAAAGGATGGAGCCCATGTGTTTATGTAAAAAATCACTGGTAGGCCAAATCCCTGGATAACCCACCGCGCATGCGCAATGTCTCGCTCAGTGGGTGGACAAAACGTCTGAATCACGTCTGGACGTGTTCTGAAACCACACTGCACCTGTATATGTGTGACGAGCGTCACCAACGCCTTGTAACAGTGCTTGCACGAGCCGTAGCCGATGTGAGATTGCAATTCTTTGGGAATGCGAATCTGAACTTTTTTTTCAAATCCATCCTTCCAAAGTTTGGAACACGGCTCAATGATGCGCGGGTGTCTCGATTGGCGCATGTAGCGTTGTTCACAGCTAGCGCCGCCACAATAACAGTTGTTTAGTTGTTTTTCTTGAACTTGCATCGAATTTTGTCGTGAAAACGTCACTGGTAGTTTACAAGAATTCTGGCGCGAAATGGGAAACAAGCCACTAAACGCCGTTCCGTCATCGAAAATCATGTCCTCGAATCGAACTTGTTGTTGTTTAGTGCCTTTGCTTTCGATTCGCCAAGTAGAACAGTTGTTTACTTGTTTTTCTTGAACTTGCAACGAATTTTGTCGTGAAAACGTCACTGGTAGTTTACAAGAATTCTGGCGCGAAATGGGAAACAAGCCACTAAACGCCGTTCCGTTATCGAAAATCATGTCCTCGGATTGCTCTGCAAAATTGCCGTACATGTTGACGTGTTACGCGAGTTCGTTCTAGCACGGGAAGTTGTGAAGTGGATTGTTGTGGTTTGTTGTTAAGAACTAAAGAATTTTCTTTGTACGGCGTCGTCGCACAAAGAAAATTCTGTTGGAAATTTCTTTGTGCTGGCTTTAATTGGAATCAAATCTGCAAGAATTTTAATTGGAATCAAATTTTAATTGGAATCAAATCTGCAAGAATTTTAATTGGAATCAAATTTTAATTGGAATCAAATCTGCAAGAATTTTAATTGGAAT
>Ga0209197_1000193_pt1 | contig 44973 bp, 34 predicted proteins | sample COGITO_mtgs_1105_4_FD_184802 | JGI IMG/M metagenome (GOLD analysis project Ga0209197, IMG submission 184802) | Pelagic marine microbial communities from North Sea - COGITO_mtgs_110512 (SPAdes) (version 2) | ecosystem: Environmental > Aquatic > Marine > Epipelagic ... | reverse complement strand
CCTAAATCAAAAGGGATCTACCAGTTCAGGATCTCTAAAAAATACCGTGCTTTTGCTGTTAGAAAAGAACAATCCTTGTTTGTTTTTGAAATCTCGGATCATCAATAAAACAAAAATTTGCACAAAAATCATATTTTACTTATATTGATGATGCATAATAGATAAAAAAATGACTACTATCACCATCAAAAACGGGCAACCACTTCCCCAAAAAACATTTAGCAACTGGGAAGAACTGAGAAATGTATTGAATTTTATGGCGCTTCAGTTTAAGCAAACCAAAGAATCTTCTGCCATCCCCGAAACTATAAAAGATAAACCATTATCATCTTTCAACTATCTGACTGATGAAAGTTTATGAAACTGACTCAGCAGTTGCTTATTTAAAAAAGAGTGAACTCATTAAACCCTATCTCAAAGCCAAAGACTACTTTGAGCAAGGACATACTCATATAGTTAAATTAAAACTATTACAGCCTAAGAAAAATAAAGAATACCAATTTAGGATAAACGATAAATACCGTGCTCGTAGTTTTTTAAAGAAAACGGTTTTTTGGTCACTGAAATCTCCGACCATCAGTAATTCCTGTCTAATTCCCCCCTCCGTCTTCCGTCATTGCGAGGAGGTACGACGTGGCAATCTCCTTATAAAAAACGACTTGACATAATTTGTGGCTATTTAATCCTCTCGTTTTTACTTTAAAAATTTTCGTTCCAACTGCAAAAGAAATAAAGTATCTTTACATCTATTAAGTAACTACTATGTCAACAGACTTTATTTCGTTCCGAGACACTGCCTATGTTTCTAAGCTGATCTGCGATTATGTAGAAAATCGCCCGGAATTACAGTCACTGTATCATCGGTTTCCAAATTTAGAAAATTTTAAAGCACAATGTGAAGCTAAAAAATCCGAATTCACTTCCGAAAAACGTTCGGTCTTAGTGGAAGCATTCACACAACAATATTCTGGCCTGGCCCCCTCTAAATTGACCACGAAGGCGATTCAGTCTCTTACAAAAGAAAACACATTTACGGTGACCACAGGGCACCAATTAAACCTGATGGGCGGCCCTTTGTATTTTTTATATAAGATTATTTCGACCATCAATTTAGCGAAAGAATTAAAAGCAAACGCTCCTGAAAACAATTTTATCCCTGTTTTTTGGATGGCCACAGAAGATCATGATTTTGAAGAAATTAATCATTTTAATTTTCAAAACAAACGGTTCCAATGGTCGCAAAATACGTCTGGAGCGGTAGGCGTTTTAGACACTTCTGAGTTGTCTGAATTTGTCACTGTTTTTTCCAATATTTTGGGAGATTCGAGTCACGCCCAGACACTTAAAGAGCTCGTTAAAAATGCGTATTTAAACCATTCAAACTTAGCAGATGCCACTCGCTATTTAGTTCATTCCTTATTTGGGGAGGATGGTTTGCTAATCATCGATGGAAATGATGCGGCTTTAAAACGATTATTTATTCCACAACTGACATCGGAGCTTACAAACCAACAAGCTTATAAGTCCGTTTCTGAGACCAATCAACAGCTAACAGCTATTGATGCTGCTTATATGATTCAAGTGAATCCACGCGAACTGAATTTATTTTATCTTAAAGCAAATTTACGCGAGCGTATTGTTAAAAATGAATCATATTTTTCCGTTTTAAATACCGACATACAATGGAATTTAAAGGAATTATTAGCAGAAGTGCAATCAAATCCAGAACATTTTTCTCCGAATGTAATTATGCGTCCACTGTATCAAGAAACTATTTTGCCAAATCTCTGCTATATTGGGGGTGGCGGTGAAGTATCTTATTGGCTTCAATTGAAATCCTATTTTGATGTGGAACAGATCACTTTTCCGATTTTATTACATCGAAACTCGGTGCTTTTAATCAGTGAAAAGCAGCATCAAAAATTAGATAAATTAAAAGTATCTGTGTCTGAATTGTTTCAAAATAAACAAGCGCTGATTCAATCTCAAATTAAAAAGATATCATCATTAGCTGTTGATTTTTCAATTCAAAAATCACATCTAAAAAAACAATTTGAGGCACTTTATTTGATTGCTGATCAGACCGATAAGTCTTTTAAAGGTGCTGTATCAGCTCAAGAAAAAAAACAACTCAAAGGTTTGGAAGCTTTAGAAAAGCGGCTTCTAAAAGCAGAAAAAAAATCGCATAAAGATTACATCAATCGTTTGGAAACGATCCACCTTGAGCTTTTTCCAAATGGCGGCTTGCAAGAGCGTTACACAAATTTTACAGAATTCTACCTTGAGCATGGCGAAGAATTTATAAAACACTTAAAATTAGAGCTTGCACCATTAAATCAGAGATTTCATGTATTAACCCTTTAAAAATTTCAAAATTTAGGGGCTCATTTTATTTATAAATATTACTTTTGACTATGCAACACGATAAGGTATTAATTCTCGATTTTGGATCCCAATATACTCAACTTATAGCTCGCCGTGTTAGGGAGCTAAATATATATTGTGAGATTCATCCCTTCAATAAAATTCCAACCAACTTAGACGAATTCAAAGCCGTTGTGCTTTCGGGCAGCCCACAATCGGTGCGAGGTGATGACGCCTTACATCCCGATTTATCAAACATTCGCGGACTTAAGCCCATGTTGGCAGTTTGTTATGGTGCTCAGTATTTAGCCCATTTTTCGGGTGGTATCGTCGCTCCATCAAATACAAGAGAATATGGACGTGCAAATTTATCTTACGTAAAAGTAAATGAAGCCTTTTTAGAAGGAGTGAGCTCAGGGAGTCAAGTTTGGATGAGTCATAGTGATACCATCAAAGAATTGCCAACGAACGGCGTTTTGTTAGCCAGTACTCATGATGTGGAAAACGCTGCTTATAAAATTGAAGGTGAATCAACGTATGCGATTCAATTTCACCCTGAAGTCTATCATTCTACAGACGGAAAAAAAATATTGCAAAATTTCTTAGTCACAATTTCTGGACTTCAACAAGATTGGACCCCAGATTCTTTTGTGGATGAGACTGTGGCCGATTTAAAAGCTAAAATTCAAGACGATAAAGTTGTTCTTGGATTGTCTGGCGGAGTTGATTCGACCGTTGCCGCTATTTTATTGCACAAAGCGATTGGAAAAAATCTCTATTGTATTTTTGTAAATAATGGATTATTAAGAAAAGATGAGTTTTCGAGTGTCTTAACGCAATACGAAGGTATGGGGCTCAATGTCAAAGGAGTGGGTGCTTCGGCACGCTTTTTGGATGCGCTTGCAGGACTTGAAGACCCAGAACTCAAACGTAAAGCCATTGGCCGTGTGTTTATCGAAGTTTTTGATGACGAAGCTCAAATGATAAAAGATGTGAAATGGTTAGCGCAAGGAACAATTTATCCTGATGTGATCGAAAGTGTTTCTGCTACTGGGGGGCCTAGTGCTACGATCAAAAGTCATCATAATGTTGGTGGTTTGCCAGATTATATGAAGTTAAATATTGTAGAACCATTAAGAGCTTTGTTTAAAGATGAAGTTCGCCGCGTAGGTGCTTCGATGGGTATTGATGCCAAATTATTAGGGCGTCATCCTTTTCCTGGACCGGGATTAGCCATTCGAATTTTAGGAGATATTACTCCCGAAAAAGTTCAGATTTTACAAGAAGTAGATGCTATTTTTATAAATGGATTACGGGAATGGGATTTATATGACAAAGTTTGGCAAGCCGGCGCAATGCTCTTGCCAGTTAATAGTGTAGGAGTTATGGGCGATGAGCGTACCTATGAAAAATGTGTAGCATTGAGAGCTGTTGAAAGTACGGATGGAATGACAGCCGATTGGGTCAATTTACCTTATGAATTTCTTCAGAAAACCTCCAATGATATTATCAATAAAGTAAAGGGTGTCAATAGAGTTGTATATGATATAAGTTCAAAACCACCGGCGACGATTGAATGGGAATAATCCCTGAAATCCTTTTTAGGAGCTAAGTAATATAGAGTATGAGAAAATTTTTAATTATTTCGTTGTTTTTTGTTTTTAGTGGTTTTGGCTTCGCTCAAAACTTAAAAACACATCGTGTAAAAGTTGGGGAGTCTATTGAAAGTATTGCAAGGGTATACAAAATCATGCCTGCTGATATTTATGCCTTAAATCCAGATGCAAAATCTGATTTTTCTCAGAACATGGTTTTGATTATTCCAGAATCTTTTGCTTCAACAACCAATTCTTCAACTGAAATAAAAGAGTTAGTTTCTTATAAAGTTTACAAAGTCAGACGAAAAGAGACACTATTCAGTATCTCTCAAAAATTTAATTTGACCGTTGAGGATATAAAAACGCACAACAAACGGTTGTATTCAAAAAATTTACGGTCTGGAAATAAGATTTACATTCCGATATATAAAATGGTACCAAGCCCAGCTTCGTTAAACTCAATCCAAACATATACTGTTTTACCAAAAGAAGGTAAATGGCGAATTGCGTATAAATTTGGGATTTCAGTTCCTGAGTTAGAAGCACTCAATTCAAACATGGGAATAAATCTTAAAGAAGGTCAACAACTAAACGTTCCTAATATTGCTGTTGCAGATGAAAAAATCGTAGAAGAGGCCCAATTTGGCTACTATGAAGTAAAGGCTAAAGAAGGATTTTTCAGACTTGAAAAAAAATTAGGATTAACGCAAGCACGTTTAGAAGCTCTTAATCCTGAATTGGTTCAAAATGGATTAAAGTTAGGGATGGTCTTAAAAGTCCCAAAAACAAGTGTTCAGTTTTTAACAACACAATCAGTTCCTGTTACTAAATTAACGGATCGTTTGATCGATTTTTCTCCAAAAAAAATTGCTCTCTTACTGCCGTTTAAAACAAAAAGCATTGATTTTGATTCCCTTAAACTTGCAAAAAATCAACTTAAGAGAGATGGATATATTAATATTTCTGCTGATTTTTACTCAGGGGTTGTGATGGCCATTGATTCTGCAAAACGCCTTGGTATTTCAACAAAACTTGATGTGTTTGATACCAATGCTAAGACCACCGATCTTAACACCATATTGAGACAAACGGATTTCTCTGAATACAACGCAATTCTTGGGCCTATTACACTTCCGAATTTAGAATTAACAACTGAGTATGTTCAAAATAAAAGTGTGCCTGTAGTGTCCCCTTTTGTGAAGTCTGAAAAAGTATATTCTCATTTATTTCAAACCATTCCAGATGATGCATGGTTACAAAACAAATTGATTAACTATGTTAAAAATGATACGATTCCCCATGAAACGCTTATTATTTATGACTCCCAAAATTCTGATACAGCAAACCATTTAAAGTCAGCATTTCCATCGGCAACGTTTTTAACGTCTAACAAAGACGAAGACGGCGAAGAACAGTTTTATTTAATGTTAAAAGATGTTGAAGCTGTCTTAGGTGAAGGAAGGACCTTTGTTTTTTTAGAAACTAATAATGAAGGCTTTGTCTCTAATGTTTCTAGTATGCTAAATGCGATGAACGGAGTCTCTGTCGTTAAAGGTGGTAAAGATATTACAGACACTAAAATTGAACGCGATATTACGTTGATGACTACTTCTAAAAACAGAGCTTTTGACGGCGCAAATGTATCAAATTATGATTTGTCGAATCTACATTTCCAGTATCCTTCTGTTAATTTCAACTCTGATAGTTTAGGTTTTTTTGGTCAACAGTATTTGAGCAAATTCGGAATTTCACCTAACAAATATGCCATTAGAGGCTTTGATGTAACAATGGATATTCTGTTGCGACTTTCTACATACGGAACGTTATTAGCGAATCCATTAGATATTCAGACTGTTTATTTAGAAAATAAATTTCAATATGTTCTCCAACCATCTGGCGGTTACAAAAATGAATCGGGTTACATTCTCAAACACGAAAACCTACATATTATTAAAGTTATTGACTAGAGCTCAATTCGCGATTTTAATTTTTTAATTTGAGATTTAGCATGTTTATTTTCTGTGTCTATTTCTAATACCTTTTCATACATTTTAATCGCTTCTTCGTGTTCTCCATTAAGTGCTAAAGTTTCACCATAACTATCATACACATTTGGAGTGTATTTAAATAAATAGGTGTTGAGTTTAAAACAGACTAAGGCTTCTTTAATTCGATTGCTACGAAGTAAGACATAGCCTAATGTGTTTAACTCCTTACTGTGGTTCGTCTTTTTTCTAAGTGTTTTGTAATGCGTGTTAAAGTTATTCTCGATGGATTCAATTGTCTCCGTATCGAATAATTTAAACAAATAATTAGCACCTTCATAATTTGGGGAAGAGGGAAAACCTAGCGCTATTTGAGCAACATCTGTTACTAAATCATTTTTTGGAAATTCTACAATACGTGCATATTCAACATCCTTAGATTTAAAAATAAACATTGGAACTCTATGAACTTGTTGTCCTTTTTCCGCACCATCCGGGGATGTTTTATAACGAGCTTCATCATTGTATAGAGCAATGAACCGAAGTCGACTTCTTTTAAGTCCAAGTTCATCCCATAACTTGACAAACCGAGGCACCCACTTCTTGCTATCGCCACACCAGGTGCCTAAATAGATGTCTACCCTAGTGTTTTTAAGTTTAGATTTTATCTTTAAACGTTTTTCGGGGAGTTTAAATTCCGAATAGTTTTTATGGTACCAAATAGAATAAAGGCTATCGTGTTCTAAATAGGATACAGGAAATTCACCACATAAATGCGTATCGCCTTTGGCGTTTTTGTAAAAATTAATGTCTTGAGAATAGCTGTAAGTGAAATAGGTACATAGTACCAGAAGTAGGGTTGATTTCATAAGGTTAAGAGTTTGGGAGTTCTTATTTCAAATGTATAAAATTTTAGCGTTTAAACAACTAAATTCAATTGTTTTTCCATTTTATATTACAACCGATACTTGGTTTTTGATGACGAGTATTCGTGTTTATTTCAATTAAACATTGGATGGCATGCTTTAAATCATTGCCATCGATAGGTAGTCCGTTTCCAGGTCTTGAGTCATCTAGCTGCCCTCTGTAAGTTAGTTTTAAATTGGCGTCAAAAAGGTAAAAATCTGGAGTACAAGCGGCGTCATATGCTTTTGCTACTAGTTGTGTTTCATCATATAAATAAGGAAAAGGATAATTCAATTTTTTGGCATGTGATTTCATAGCATCGGGGCCATCCTGTGGATATGCTTTTGCATCGTTACTTGAAATAGCGACCATACTAATTCCTTTAGTTTGAACCTCGTTAGCTAATGCGACTAAGGCTTTATTTATATGAATAACAAACGGACAATGATTACAAATAAAGAGCACTAGAGTGCCTTTAGATCCTTGCAAATTGTTTAATGTTTTCATGGAATTTGAAACAGAATCCCATAATTCAAATCTTGGTGCTTCAGTTCCTAATGGAAGCATATTTGACGGAGTTAATGCCATTTATTAATGTTTATATTCAAATATATACAAAGATTTGAATTTCACAGTCCATGAATGACCCAAATTTCTATATCTTCATGGCTTGATTTAACACAATTGCTATGAGTGAAATAATTACATTTGAAGATTTCTCTAAAATTGACCTCAGAATAGGGACGATCATTGAAGTGAGTGATTTCCCCAAAGCTCATAAACCAGCCTATATTCTCACCATAGACTTTGGGCTCTTAGGGATTAAAAAATCATCTGCACAGATTACTGCTTTGTATTCAAAAAATGATTTATTGGGAAAGCAGATTGTAGCGAATGTTAATTTTAAAGAGAAACAAATCGCTAATATTAAAAGCCAATGTTTAGTTGTTGGCGCTGTAAAAGATGCGAAGGTAATTTTGTTGTCACCAGAAGAAAAGGTTCCCAACGGAACTCCAATAAGATAATTTTGAAATTATTAAACTGCTACGATGTAACGGTTTGTATATAACTAAAATAAAGCATTATATATCATCAAAACTCACATCCGTGAAGCTATCAGCTGATTCATTTTTTTTTGAATCCTCTGATGGAAACTCTTCCTTAACATAGTCTTTTTGATGTCTATCGCTAATGACTTCTTGCCCTTTTTCATTTACAATATAATCCGTCATTTCACTCAAAATCGCATTGAATTCTGTAAAATCTTCTTTGTACAAGTAAATTTTATGTTTCTTGTAGTGAAACGATCCGTCATCATTTGTAAACTTTTTACTCTCAGTAACAGTCAAATAGTAATCTCCTGCTTTGGTGGCTCTTACGTCAAAAAAATAAGTACGTCTACCAGCTCTTAAAACTTTTGAATAGATTTCTTCTTGTTGTTCCATATTTATCGTGTCAATAATACTAAGCAATTCAATTAATAGCTTTTTAATACAATCAAAAGTCTAAAAAAAAAGTTAAGACACCAACTAATTTTCTGTTTTCTTTTCGAGAAATTGATGTTTTGTGAAATTCACAATCTAATTTGAAGTCTCTCTTAGCTGTTTTTGATAAAGCTCTTTGTAATAACCTTCAACATTAATGAGTTCAGAATGCGTGCCTTCCTGCGTGATGATTCCGTCATTTAAAACGATGATCGTATCGGCGTTTTTAGCGGATGAAATTCGATGACTCACAATGATAGTCGTTTTGTTTTTAGTAACTAATTCGATATTATTCAATATTTGTTCTTCAGTCTCTGTGTCAACAGCCGAAAGACAATCATCTAAAAGAAGAATTTGAGGATTTTTGATAAATGCTCTCGCAATAGAAACACGTTGTTTCTGACCGCCAGAAAGCGTGATGCCTCGTTCCCCTAGTATGGTGTCATAACCATTATTAAAATTGACAATATTATCGTGAACCACTGCTTTTTTAGCAGCTTCAATTACAGTGTTATCAGAGGCATTCCCATCTCCAAACTTGATATTGTTTTTTAAACTATCTGAAAATAAAAATGGATCTTGAGGTACAAATCCGATACTGGTTCTCAAGTTGTTTAGATTTAGTTCTTTAATGTCTTTTCCATCGATTTCAATCGTTCCTTTATCAACATCATTCAGTCGTCCAATAAGTTCTAAAATGGTCGATTTCCCAGAACCTGTATTTCCAATAATAGCGAGTGTTTTTCCTTTTTCAACTCCAAATGAAATTCCTTTTAAGGCTTCAATATTGGTGTCTTCATACCGAAAGTAAACGTCCTTAAAAACAATAGTTCCTTTTATTGGTGTCTCTTTTGAATTGGTATTGAAGATGCTTGGCGTTTGTTTTAAAAACTCATTAATTCGTTTTTGAGAAGCTTCTGCTTCTTGTACTAATGAAGTAACCCATCCCAAAGAAGCCACTGGCCAGGTTAGCATATTTACATAGATGATAAATTCGGCAATGGTACCTAGATTTTCAATTTGTCCATCCATATATTGTTTGCCACCAATATAAATCACCAAAAGATTACTAGCGCCAATTAAAAGAAGCATTAATGGAAAAAATAATGCTTGAATTTTAGATAACTCTAAACGTTTTTTGCGTTGAGAGTTGGCTAAGTCCGAGAACGTCTGTTCGGTTTGAGTTTCTAAAGCATAGGCTTTGGTAATCCAAATTCCGCTAAAAAACTCTTGTGTAGAAGAAGATAAAGTAGAAAGATGTGCTTGTACAATGGTACTTCGTTTATTAATAAGCTTACTTAAAAAATAGATTGAGATTGATAAAAAGGGGAGGGGTAATATGGTATAAAGTGTGAGTGTAGGCGATTCTCGGTACATGTATAAAAGTGCCACAATAAAAAGTGTGAGCATGTTAATTGTATACATGACTGCTGGGCCAATATACATGCGAACTTTACTCACATCTTCACTAATTCGACTCATTAAATCTCCTGTACGATTGCGTTTGTAAAAAGAGATCGATAGTTTTTGGTAATGATCGTAAATTTCATTCTTTAAGTCAAATTCGACATGTCGCGATACATTTATAATCGTTTGACGCATCAAAAAGGTAAAGATTCCTGTTGCCACTGCAGCTCCAAATATATATAAAATATATATTGCAATTTCTTGTTTAAAATCACCAATAGTTGTAGGGTCTGTTAGTTGGTTCGATATGAGTGTGATCGATTTTCCAATGAGTTGAGGCGTAAATAATGCAAACACCTTAGATCCAATCGTGATAAGAATCCCCAAAATGATTCGATATCGATATTTTAAAAAATATTTATTTAAATACTTAAGCTCTTTCATTGAATCAAATATAGCCTTTCAAGACGGCTTTTTTCTTAGGTTACAAAGATACTTGTTTTAAGCAAAAAAGACATGGCGTAAAAAAACATTTTTTTGGAATTTTAGAACCAAATTAATACTATTTTTGTCGAGCAATTTTAATTGTATAACCGTTAACCAAAACTGGTCAATTCATTTTGATTTAAAACAAATAAGTTCTTTACACCATGCTGAACAGACGCCATATTAGAACCAAAGTAATGCAAGTGATCTACGCCCTTAAACGATCTGAAGAAATTAATGTAGCATCTGAAGAAAAATTTCTTAAATCGAGCATGGAGAATATGTACGATCTCTATTTGTTATTAATTTCATTGCTTGTTAAAGTGCATGAAAAAGCAAAAGATCAACAAGAAAAATCGCAACAAAAACACCTTTTAACTTCGGAGGATCTAAATCCTAATATGAAGTTTATTAAAAACGAACTATTGGTTCAGTTGTCCGATAGTTTGGTTTTAAAGAACACACTTGAAAAACACAAAATTTCAAACTGGGAATTAGATAATGAATATGTCGAGGTCATATTTAGAGCCATTTTAGAAAGTAAGATATACGCCACTTACATGGAATCTGAAGTGGCTTCGTATAAGAAAGATCGTCAGTTTGTAGTGGATCTTTTTAAAGAGGTAATTGCGCCCAACGAAAAATTATACAATTATTTAGAAGATCGAAATTTGACTTGGATCGACGATTTACCGGTTGTAAACACGGCATTGGTTAAACTTTTAAATAAATCTAAAGAAGGGAACTCTGAGAATTTCTTCACACCACACTTATTTAAAGACGATGATGACAGAGAGTTTGGGGTCGCTTTATTAAAAAATACCATTGAAAATCTTGAATCATACACAGACGAAATTAGTTTAAAAACTCAAAATTGGGATAAAGACCGTATTGCCGATATTGATTTTGTATTGCTTCAAATGGCTATTTGTGAGTTTCAAGAATTCCCATCGATTCCTACAAAGGTTTCGATCAATGAATACATTGAGATTGCAAAAGAGTATTCGACTCCGAAAAGCAATGTGTTTATCAACGGCGTTTTAGATAAAATTGTTAAAGAGTATGCCGAAAATAAAACCTTAAATAAGATAGGGCGTGGATTAATGTAAATTTTTATTACATTTATGCTCTGATTTTCATTTGAAAATTAAACCGAAATTATTAACTATAAATCATCAATTCATGAAAAAATTAATTCTAACATTATCTGTCGCAGGACTTGTTTTTTTTACTTCTTGTAAAGAAAATGCAACTAAAAAAATAAACACCGAAAACGTAACGAAAGCGGCTGAAAGAGACGCCCAAGCCATTGTTTTTCCAACAGTATCATTTGATAAGACTGAGCACGACTTTGGTCAAATTATGAACGGAACTCCCGTCGAAACTACATTTTCATATACCAATACTGGAAATTCTCCTTTAGTGGTCACAAATATTAAAAGTACTTGTGGATGTACCGTACCTCAAGGTTGGAGTAAAGAGCCTTTGATGCCTGGGGAATCAGGACAATTTTCTGTAAATTTTAATGGAAAAGGAGCGAACAAAATCTCTAAAACAATCACATTGACTACGAACACGGAGAAAGGAAATGAGCAAGTTAAAATTTCTGCTTTTATCGTTCCAGATCCAAATGCACCGGCAAAGACTTCAGCTAAAACACCTGGTTTTGCACCCACTAAATAATATTAATAATTTATAATAATACGACACTATGGAAGGTCTAAGTCAGTTTACCCCCTTTATTTTAATGGCTGTAATAGTCTATTTTTTTATGATTGCACCGCAAATGAAACGTGCCAAAAAAGAAAAGGCATTTTCAGCAGAGCTCAAAAAAGGCGCTAAAGTAATTACTAAAAGTGGAATGTATGGTAAGATTGCCGAACTGAATGATAAAGACAATTCGTGCGTCATTGAAACTCTTGCTGGTAAAATTAAATTTGATCGTTCTTCAATTTCAATGGAAATGAGTCAAAAACTTAATTCAACAGTTACCAAGAAATAAGATTTCAAAAACAATATAAAAAGACCGCTATTTTAGCGGTCTTTTTTTTATAAATATTTTTTTTGAGTCAGCTCTGCAATTTTGCAAATCACTTCCGTTGCACTCAAAATACTTTCTAAAGGGACGTATTCATAACGGCCGTGAAAATTGTGCCCACCCGCAAAGATATTTGGGCATGGCAACCCCATAAAACTTAATTGTGAGCCGTCAGTACCACCTCGAATGGGCTTGATAAGCGGGGTAATGTTCAGCGCTTTCATTGCTTCCTCTGCAATATCAACAATGTGCATCACTGGGACGACCATTTCTTTCATATTGTAGTATTGGTCATTGATTTCAATTTCAAAAATAGAGCTTCCAAATTCGGAGTTCAACGTGTCAACTAAATCAATAAGATATTGTTTTCGCGTTTCAAACTTTTCACGGTCATGATCTCTCACAATGTAGTGTAATAGGGTGTATTCAACGTTGCCTTCCATGCTGTGCAAATGATAAAACCCTTCATAGCCTTCGGTTTGTTCAGGCGTTTCATTTTTTGGAAGTGCTTCAATAAACTTAGTAGCATAATACATCGAATTAATCATTTTGCCTTTGGCATATCCAGGATGGACAATTTTACCTTTTATCTTAATTTTTGCACCTGCTGCATTGAAATTCTCATATTCTAATTCCCCAATTTGACTGCCGTCCATGGTGTATGCCCAGTCGGCTCCAAATTTTTTGACATCAAATTTATGTGCACTGCGACCAATTTCTTCGTCTGGTGTGAATCCAACTTTAATAGTACCGTGCTCTATTTCAGGGTGTTGAATTAGATATTCCATGGCACTCACAATTTCACAAACTCCAGCCTTGTCATCAGCGCCTAAAAGCGTTGTACCATCAGTTGTAATTAAGGTTTTTCCTTTGTATAATAATAAATCTTCAAAATAATCAGGGGATAAAATAATGTTCTCGTCCTTGTTTAATACGATATCTGATCCGTCATAGTTTTCAATAATTTGTGGATTGACATGAGCGGCTGTAAAATCTGGAGAGGTGTCAAAATGAGACACAAACCCTATTGTTGGAACTTGGTGCGACACATTGGAGGGGAGTGTAGCCATGATATAGGCATTCTTATCAATAGAAACTTCTTGCATTCCAATGGATTTAAGTTCTTCAGTAAGCTTGTTCGCTAAGTCCCATTGTTTTTCAGTACTAGGAGTTGATGTGGAATTGGGATCGCTTTCTGTGTCTATTTTTACGTAGCTAATAAATCGATTTAGAATGTGTTTTTTATCTAACATTTAGTTTTGTCTTTCCCCAAAAATAATTAACCCCATCTAAAGTGCCAAGAGTTCTTATCGGTTTCTTTTTTTGTATTTCTATTTAATGTATTTTTGTTCTCAAAATACGCTTCATGTACAAATCGATCATTCGCCCAATCCTTTTTAAGTTTGATCCAGAGGTCGTCCACTATTTTACGTTTGATGTAATCAAACTATTATCAAAAATACCATTTGTTCCTTTTCTAATCAAACAGCTTTTTCAGTTCAACCATCCTGCATTGGAACGTGAATTATTTGGGCTTCATTTTAAAAATCCAGTTGGCCTTGCGGCCGGGTTTGATAAAAATGCAGTGCTTTATAATGAACTTGCTAATTTTGGATTCGGATTTATTGAAATTGGTACAGTCACTCCAAAACCTCAAGAAGGCAATCCCAAAAAACGATTGTTCAGACTTGAAGATGATAACGGGATTATCAACCGAATGGGGTTCAATAATGCGGGACTTGACGCAGCAATTGATCAATTAAAGAAAAATAAAAAACAACTTATAATAGGTGGTAATATTGGGAAAAATACCCAAACGCCTGTTGAAGGTTATACAGCGGATTATCTAGAATGTTTTAAGGCCTTACACCCGTATGTTGATTATTTTGTTTTAAATGTTAGTTGTCCCAATGTTGGGAGCCATGCCAAATTAAACGATAAGGATTATTTAGAGGAATTGATAAAGGCGGTCCAAACATTAAACGCCACTTTTAAGGTTTCAAAACCAATTTTATTAAAAATTGCTCCCGATTTAAACGAGGCTCAATTAGATGAAATAATCGAACTCGTTCAGGTGACCAAAATTGAAGGGATTATCGCCTCAAACACCTCTGTTTCTAGAACACATCTAAAAACACCTCAAACAAGCTTAGAAGCCATTGGAAATGGGGGCGTCAGCGGACAGCCTATTAAAGATAAAAGTACGCAAGTCATAAAGTATTTGTCCGAAAAAAGTCAAAAAGCATTTCCAATTATTGGTGTAGGAGGAATCCATTCCGAACAAGACGCTTTAGATAAGATCGCTGCTGGGGCCGATTTAGTACAAATTTATACCGGTTTTATTTATGAAGGTCCTGCGCTTATAAAGCGTATTAATAAAGCGATTTTAAAGGCTTCACTTAAGTACTAATTAGTTTGGATTTAGAGATCTTAATTTCATTTATAATCGCTACAGCCACTTTGGCAATCGCCCCTGGTCCTGATACGATGTTTGTGCTTATTCAGACTATAACTTATGGCAAAAAACAAGGCATAGCAATTGTGTGTGGACTGATTTCTGGATGCCTAATTCACACCACTTTGGTTGCTTTTGGTCTTTCGTCATTTATAAAATCTAATGTAGAACTGCTGTTGGTTCTAAAATTATTTGGAGTGGGATATATGCTCTATTTAGCATATGGAGCCTACAAATCGACAAAAGTTTTAAATACAGATAAACAGGCTGTTAAACGTAAATCATTATGGGCGTTATTTAAACAAGGATTTATTATGAACGTAATCAATCCAAAAGTTTCCATATTTTTCATGGCCTTTTTTCCAGCATTTTTATATAGCCAAACACAGTCCTTAGTACTTCAATTTTATACGCTTGGATTTTTATTTATGCTAACGTCATTTATAATTTTTTCGATGCTTGTCTTTTTTTCAAGCTCAGTTGCATTCATTTTAAAAACGAACACCAGATTTGAATTTGTTATTAAATGGGCTCAAATTTTAATATTTCTAGGGATTTCATTTTTTATCCTATTCATAAATTAAATTATCATATGGAAAAAATTAAACTTATTTGGGATTTTAGGGGGCCAGCTTGCAGTCATACGGCAACACATTTTAAGACTCATTTAATAGAATTTTTTGAATCCGAAAAATTAGAATTAATTCTATCAGGAATTGAAGTCGTCAATGAGTTTCACCATTATACGTATGCTGTCATCGATAAAAAAAACTTAGAGGGTATCAAGTCTTCTCTTAAGCCCAATAGGGGGCAATTTTTTGAGACTTCTAAATGATCCAACAAACTTCAAAATGGTTATATTTGAAAAATAACCAATTATAAGTCTCCGTAATGAAGTCAAAACTTTTTAGTATCCTCGCCTTAGTATTTGTTTTTTTAATCTCAACAAGTGTTAATCAAACTCAAGTTGTTCAAGAATTTCAAGCTAAAGCTTATTATTTTTCAAAATCCAAAATGGATCTAGGGAAGTGGGGTGCTCGTCTTAGTGAGGCTCAAAAAAAAGAAGTAGAAGCCCGTATGAAAAACAGACTCGAAAAAAGTTATGTCTTGTCATTTAATAAAGAAGAATCTGTTTTTAATGAGGAAGATCAGTTAGATGCTATTTCTGGAGCGACGGATTCTTGGGGTAAAAATTTCGCACCAGGCAGACAGTATAAAAATGTTAAAACAAATACGCAACTTCAAGAGCAGGAGTTTTATGGAAAGAAATTTTTGATTAATGATGCGTTACAACCGATTGAGTGGAGTTTAGAATCCGAAACGAAACAAATAGGTAACTATTCCTGTTTTAAAGCGACGGCCTTAATTCCTACGAACGAGTTAACATGGTACTCATTTTCTTGGGACAAACTGAGAAATTCGACTGAATCAGAAACTGACTCTACACAGGTGAAAGAAGTTAAAATGACAGCTGTAGAAGCTTGGTATACACCTCAAATTCCAGTACGTCACGGGCCTCTTGAATACTGGGGACTCCCCGGTTTGATTTTAGAAGTTAGCGCTGATAATACCACAATGCTCTGCTCAAAACTAGTTCTTAATCCTGATGAGGTTATCGAGATTGTTGCCCCTTCTAAAGGCAAAGAAGTTTCCAAAAAAGAATATCAAGTGATCATCACCGAAAAAATGAAAGAATTTCGAAACAATCGAATGAGACGCTAATAAATATTTTTAAGTCAACTTCTTTTTTTCTATTTCTAGTATAGAAATCCTCACCGTTTCTTTGGGCTTTAGAATATTTTTTTGAAAATCACCCCTTTTTTTCAATTGAAAATTTGCTTGTTTTAGTGTCTTTGACTTCGGGAAATAATTTAAAAAAGATTTCCCCAACGTATCGGAGTAATTTCTATTTCATTAAGTGGTATGACAAGCTGCACTCTTTTAAATATTTTTTGTATTTTTAAAGAAATTATTCCTAAAACTTGTTTTTCGGATCTAAAATAAATTAATAACTCATATTAATTCCCCAAATTAATAAACCATGAAAAAAACAACTTAACCTTATTCGTATAATTTTCTTTATTACTTTTTTCTATAGGAATTAGTACCAAACCTATACTTAGAAATAACCATCTTTTGTCTTGAGAGAATAGACAAAAAAGTATGGTAAATATTTTTTTTAGGAATTAAATTTTATAAAGAGATGATTGTTTGAGTAAGTTATCTCTTTATTTAACGACTATATATAAGTTATCGATACTCTAACATACATAAAACACTAATTATGAAGCGAATAAAAACAATAATTTCACCCAAATCTATAACCTAAATTTATACATCATGAAAAAAATAATCTTAACATTAAACGTACTCTTTTTTACTTTACTAAGTTTTTCACAAGGCATCGCCATTCAAGGCATTGCTAGAGACGATAATAATACTGCAAAAACAAATGTAGATATTGCATTAACATTTGAAGTCTATTATTTAAATGCGAGTAATACAAACGTGAACGTTTATACATTAACGCAAACAATTTTAACCGATTCATTTGGAGTGTTTTCACACGTTTTAGATATACCAAATGAAACTGAAAGTCAATTCAGTAATCGAGAGCTCTATCTTAAAATTTCAGATGGATCAACCACGATCTCAGATGAACTTTTTAAACGTGTCCCATTAGCGTATTCTGCTAGTAACGGGGTTCCTACCGGCTCTATCATGCCGTTTGTAGGGGCAACAGCACCAGTTGGTTGGGTGTTATGTAATGGGGATGCCATTCCTGTCAACAGTAACACCGAAGCCTTAAGAACCTTATTAGGAAGTGCAAACACACCTAACTTACAAGGAATGTTTTTAAGAGGAACAGGCAGGAGTCCTGTAAATAATCAATCGGGACCTGGATTAAAAGGAACACAAAGTGACTCTTATAAAAGTCATAGCCATGACAAAGGTAGCTTGTCAAATGATACTAATGGTTCACATAACCATTCTTTTAATGACACTTACAGGAGTGACGGTGACTCCAGTTATACTGTTTCTGGTAGTAGACGCTTTGTTGGTTCTAAAACTTCAGAAAGTGATAACACTGATTCAAATGGAAATCACACCCATGAAATTAAGGGTAGCGTAGCAAATTCAGGAAGTGAAGAAACACGCCCAGTAAGTTATGGTGTAAACTACATCATTAAATTATAATTTTTTTGGCTATGACTATAAATTTACGAATTAAAAAAAGACTCGCATCTTTTGCCTTTGTTTTGGCAATAAGCTTCTTGGGCTTTTCGCAAGACGATGGCGCAAGAGTGGTGACGGCTTCTCAGGCAATTAGTGGCAATGGGCAATTTTATATCCAAGTTGGGATTCCTTATTTAGGCATTACAGCAGCTCCAAATTCAGTACACACCACTACGCCTTCCGATGTCCGATTCCCATGGCACATTCTATATTTGTATGATACATTTGCCGATGAATCATTTTCAGTTTCAAAAGGCTACTACACAGATAAAGTGATTATTAACTGGCAGATTAGAAATAATCAAAATCTCATAACAGGGTTTTATGTTTACAGGAAAAAAATTGAAGATGCCTCTTATGGTTCTCCGATTGCTAGTTTAGGTGCACTTACGACCCAATACGAAGATAAATATATCGAAGGCGGACAACTTTATGAATATAGAGTGGAAGCCATCGGGATTAGTGAAATTGCAGAAGAATACCAAACCTATATTGAAGGGATAGGGTTTAGAAGTCCCTCTGGGATTGTGACGGGTAGAATAAGTTATGAGGGTGGTAATCCCGTAAAAGATGTAACGGTTTTAGCAACTTCTGCTACAGGATCCGCATTTCAAAATTCAGCAATTAGAATCCCTGAAAATAATGCCTTAAAAGTAGAACACATTCAAGATATAATAGACGATCGTATCACGTTTCAAGCTTGGGTTCGTCCCAATGAAGCCTTTACAGCGGGGGATTCTTCACTATCCATTTTTACATTAATAAATAATACTGGTGTTAAAGAAAAAAATGTAAAAGTCCGATTAGTTACTGGAGCAAGCAATTATATAGAAGTTGATATAGGCGGAAGTATTTATAAAATTAATAATTATTATCCCACAGGAGTGATCAATGCGAGAGGGGACGATATACTACGCTCTGTAACAGCGTTTAATAGTGAATTTATTCATTTTACAGTAGCATTAGAAGACGGCGAAATCCCGCTTTTGTATATAAATGGACGTAAAATGGACGAAGCCTATGCGGAAACCACTCACGACAAATTGAATGGGTTTGATGCTAATTATACAGCTCCCTATTTTACAGTGGAAGCTCCTACCACTACTATAAAATTAGTAACCACTATTAATGGTGTAGTAACCCCTTGGGAACGTTTGAAATTTGGATCCCAAAAAGCCATGCTCATCGATGAAATTAGAGTGTGGAATAAGGTCCTAAATGAGGGTAATGTATACAACGATTATAAGCGAATTATAGACGGAAATGATGTTAATTTGGTTTCGTATTTAAGAATGGATGAAGGCGCTGGAGAAGTTGCCTACGATTTGTCACATTCTGGTTTTACTTACAACAATAATAATGGTAGACTTTACAGTGCTGGCCAATTAACGTCTCCAAACTGGGTTTCTGGTTCAGATACACCAAATTCTGACCAATTGGGCATATTAGGAGTTACCGACGAAAATGGAAATTATATAATCAGTGCGATTCCTTACAGCGGCGCTGGAGAAACCTATACGATTACCCCAGTTTTAGGAATTCATCAATTTGACCCAACTCAACAATTGGTCTATATAGGAGAAACGAATACAGTAATTAATAGCGTAAATTTTATAGACACCTCATCTTTCACATTTAGAGGGAAAGTATATTATGATAGTAGAGGCGTGTTCAAATCGTTTGTGGAAGTTAACAGTCCCGATCCAGATTCACCAAATTTTAATAATTTAACTAATGGAGATGAATATGTTAGTGGCCCTGGGATCATTGACGAAGGCTATAACTATTATGAAAAAGATGGTGAAAAATTTTCAAAAGGAGAGTATTGGTTAAATGAAGCTGGAACAACGGATGATGATTCGGATGATTACTTAGAACGCTATGCAAGAATCCCATCAGAAGGAGTCAATATATACATAGATAACAAAATTGTATTAGATAAAAATAATACGCCAATTGTTTCTGATAGCGATGGTTTTTTCACAATCACAGTACCAATCGGAGAGCACTATATAAGTATCAAAAGAGACGGACACGAATTTGGGTATTCAGGAAGATTTCCTGCCGATACAGCCGTTTTTGAAGAATTTTTTGAAGACCGAGATGAGCAAGTAACTTTTATCGATCAAACGAAAGTTACTGTCGTCGGTAGAGTGGTTGGAGGAACTGTTGAAAGCGAAAAAGAAATTGGATTTGGACAAAATGGAACCATCTCAACAGAAATTTTTGCCGGAAATGAAATTACAGAAACCACTGTAATAACCTGTGTTAATAATATAGGAATCGCGACGATTAACTTTGATTATACACCAGCAGGTGGTAGTTCAACCAACTTTACACAAGCAAACGTTACCACAAATTCTGAAACAGGAGAATACCGTTTAGAACTGTTACCTTTAGGTTATTCTATAAGCCAAACAACAGGTATACAAATAACGAACAACCCTACTTTAAACATACTAGATGCTAACGAAACCTTAAATGTTTCAGTAATTGTTGATGAAACAACACCCATTTTTGAGTATTCAGATGGCACAACCCAAATAGGTTCTCCATACCATTACGAAAAGAGTTTTACTTACAGATCAACCCCTGTTTTAAGAACAATAGAACAAACTTCTGAAAGCGAATTGGAACTCAGTGACGGCTCTACAATTAGTACAGAAGGATTTGAATATTTAGTATTTAAACAATTTGGCAGCTATACTATTGATTTAAAACGTTTTGAACCCTATATTAATTATGACGATGATCCAGAAGGCGAAGAGTTTCAAGTACCGGTAACTGATGGAGAGTTGGTGATTAATAATAATTTAGCATTAGAAAACTCAGGATCGTTAGAAACAAGTACCACTGATCGAAGTCTTACAACCTATACATTTAGAGGCGGATTGCCTTCAATCAATGCACCCTATACAAAAACATTAAACATAAGCTATCGAATTAATGGAGTTGATTATGAAGCGGAAGGATATGAAAATCGAGGAATTTTATTAGGAGGTCAATCTGATGGAAGCCAAACGTTTGTTACAAGTGCTCCAGATAGTCCAGATATTATCCTAAGAGATCCTCCTGGATCAAATAGTACGGCCACCATTGATAGCGGAGAAACTATTTCTTTTACAGTCGAGAGCGATTTTACAACTTCTGGAGGTTTTGCAACAGAATTTAAAGTCTTGTTAGGAGTAACTTTTGCAGCAGGTGGTGGTTTAGCAGGCCCTGTTATTGAAGCGGAGTCTACTAATAGTATTACTGCAGGAATTTCAGTAACATCTTCTAGTACGGATGCAAAAAGTTTAACGAAAACATATACGTTTGCGCAATCAATTTCTACTAGTGATGACCCCGATTTTGTAGGTGCAAATGCCGATTTATATATAGGGCAGTCTAAAAATTATTTTTATGGTACCTATGATGATATTGATGTGAGAGAAACTGCTGGCGATGCAGATGCAGGGTATGAACTCACAAACGTCTATGGAGAAAGCATCTTTGTAGGCAAACAAAAAGCCGTTTATTTTGCTGAAGAACCTTCAGACACTTTCTTTGTTTTCTCCCAAACTTATATAGTAGATACGCTTATGCCAGAACTGCAAAGTTTTGTAGATGGCTTAGAGGATGGAACCATTGATCCAAATACTCCAGGTGTTTTAACGAAAGATCAGTATGAAACACAAATTAATTTATGGAGATCGACCGTAAGAGAAAATGAGCGTGTGAAGTATCTAGCTTTAAATGATAGAGAAAATTACAAAGCAGGTATAGAAACTAATTTAAATAATTATATAGGAGAATTAACTGCTGCGCTATCTCAAGAAAATGATCCAGTTTCCGAAGCAACATTAAATAATAGGCTCCTACGTTCCAATCAATTAAAAGAACTATTAAACACTAATTTTGAAGACAATGTTTCTATAGATAACGGAGTTGGAGAATTTTCTAGAACGATTGAAACTTCTGTTGTGAATGCAAAATCAACATTAATTAACCTAAATACCGATCAAAGTTTCGGTCTAGATTTAGGATTTAATTTAAACGGGATTGGTTTATTAAATACAACAAGTGGTTTTGTGAATCAAGATATAAATACAGCATTATCTGTCGAAGAAGAGATTACCACAGCAATCACTTATACATTATCTGAGGGTGACGCTGGAAATCTATTAAGTATAGATGTTATTAACTCTTTTGACGGTAATGGTCCAATTTTTATTACCATAGGCGGGAGAACCTCCTGCCCTTACGAAGATGCTCAGAAATCTATATTTTATAACAATAGTACCTATGTCGCTAATGATGATGCAATTATTGAACTCGCTGAAGCTGATCAAGAAGAATTGAGCAATGCGACTCAACAAATAGAAGTACCTCAAATAAGTGCAGAAATTGTAAATCTTAGTAATGTTCCAGAAGGTACTAAAGCAGAATTTAGAGTGCTTTTAGAAAGCATAAGCTCAGTAGGATTAGAAACTGACTATATTTTAAGAGTAAATCAAGAAACAAATCCTAATAGTGCTGTCATTAACATTCCAGCAACTGGTATTCTATTTCCTGGCTTCCAATATGGTGAGTCAAAAGAGTTTGTAGTCACTATAGAAAAATCTATTTCTGATGTGTATGATTATGAGGATATTGAAATTAGTTTTGGGAGTGCATGTGATGATGATGCAAGTTCATCTATAACATTATCAGCTCATTTTGTACCGTCTTGTTCTAACGTATCTGTAAGTGCGCCTTTAGATAATTGGGTGTTTAATGTTTCAGGAGCTTATAACTTAGATGGAACTAGTAATCCATTAGCGGTAGAGCTTAGTGAGTTCAATACTAGTTTTTCTAGTTTCCAAAAAATTGACTTACAATATAGATCTGCAAGTTCATCTACATGGACTAGGTTACATACCTATTACGGAACCGAAGATTTTTATGATGAAGCCATTTCTAATAATGAGACAGAAATTTCAGTTATAACGGATGCCACAATCAATTACCCTTGGGATATTGTTGGTCAAAGAATTCAGGATGGCACTTATGAAATTCGAGCAATTAGTACTTGTACTAATAATACGACTTTTATTTCGGAAGTTATTTCAGGAAGAATTGATTTATATGCACCGCGAGTTTTTGGAACACCCACACCAACAGATGGTATATTGGGGTATGGTGAAGATATATCCGTACGTTTTAACGAAGATATCTTTTATAACACATCAGTTAGTTTAATCGAAATTAAAGGAGAAACAAACCAGTTACCTATTAATAATAGTGTTTCTCTATACTTTAATGGCTCAGACAATACAGCTACTATAGAAAAACCTTTTATTAATACTGGCGATTTTAGCTTTGAATTTTGGATGAACAACCAAACCCAAAATAGTTTAGCGACTATTGTAAATCAAGAAGCTGGATTTAATATAGGGTTACAAGGTACATCGATTAGTTTTCAATTTGGAGGTTCTACAGTAGATGGTGTGATATCAAACGACAACCTGTTTCATCATTATACGTTTGCTTATGACAGTACTGCGGGTGTTATCAGTATTTACGAAGATGATAGTGTGGTCGCTACGAATTCTGCTCCCCAAAATATGCAATTTGATTTTGACAATTCAATAGTGTTTGGTGGGAATACATTTATCGGGAATATTCACGATGTAAGACTATGGTCGAAAGCGTTAAGTTTTACAGATGCGTACGCAAATATTTATACTAAATATGTAGGCAACGAGGTAGATTTAGTAGGGTATTGGCCGATGAACGAAGGACATGGCGAGATAGCAAGTGATATTGCGCGCTATAAACATGCGCAAGTAAATACTGCATGGGATATAAAACCAAAAGGAAATGCCTATGAATTTGCTAATGACCAATACCTAACGTTAGATAATGTAGCGGCCGTTCAGCTCACACAAGAAATGGATGCAACACTATCCTTCTGGGTCAAAACAAATCAAACACAAGACGCTACTATTTTTTCTAATGGAAGAGGAGATGACACCGATATTGCGGCTCAAAATGGCACTAGAAATAAATGGGCAGTGAATTTAAACATCGACGGTAATTTATCGTTTGAAAACGAAAATAACTCCTACAACCTTACGACCACTAGTATAACCGATAATGAATGGCATCATGTGTCGATCCTAATAAATAGATTAGGTAACCTGAGAACTTATGTCGATGCTGAATTGGTTAGTACGAACCCCGTATCAGATATTTCTGCGTTCTATGGGAATAAAATTTGGGTAGGAGCCAGAGGGCATATAGATTTATCCGCATCCGAAACTGTTGATAAAATTTTTACAGGAAAAATAGACGAGTTGAGACTGTGGAACACCCTTCGAACATTTGAACAAATAGACAGAGACCGTTTCTATGAAGTAGATACAGATAGTCCAGGTTTATTAGTGTATTCTAAAATGAATGCGCCAGATACTCCAACAGGAAACGGACCAAGGTATTATCACGTAATTCCAGGTCCTCTAAACACAAATAGTGTATCTGTGCTCAGTTCTGGAGCAGTCAATTATACGGACGATGTTCCTCCAATAAAACCTGCAAGAAACACGATTAAATTTCAAGTTAATCGTGTAATTAATGGCGATCAAATGATTATAGAACCCGTAGTTTCTAGTTTAGCACTCATTGAAGGCCAAGTGTTAGACATTACAGTCCATAGAATGTACGACGAGTTTGATAACATTCAACAATCTCCAATTACTTGGACCGCTTATATTAATAAAGATCAGGTAGACTGGTATATAGATGGCGAGGAAACGATTGTTGAAAGTACTGCTGATATAGGCGAAAGCAAACAATATTCCATATCTGTTGTAAACTCTGGAGGCACTTTTCAAGATTTTAGCTTGTTAAATATACCAAGTTGGTTATCGCTAAGCCAATCAACAGGAGTACTATCACCAAATAGTAATGTTGAAATTACTGCTACGGTAGATAGTAATCTAGCCCCAGGATACTACGAACAAGATTTGTTCTTACAAACTGAATTTGACTTTGATCAAAAAATTCAATTAAAATTAGATATTTCAGCAGATATCGACTGGTCTATAAATCCAAACGATTATGAGTATAGTATGAATATTGTTGGAAAAATTAAAATTGATAGTGTTTTTGACGAAGACGCAAAAGACAAACTTGGCGTATTTCATAATGGAGAAACTAGAGGTGTTGCCCAATTAGTTTTTGACTCTAACTACCAAGAATATTTTGTGTACCTAACTGTTTATTCAAACAGTGTGTCAGGAGAAATTTTAAATTTTAATATTTGGGATGCTTCTGAAAATCAAATACTAGTAGCAACTTTAGACGGAAATAATGCCATTGAGTTTACTTTAGATAGTATTGTGGGATCTAACTCAAATCCTGCCATATTTGAAAATTCAGGTGAAATCAGTCAGAGCATCCCCTTAAATTCAGGGTATACATGGATCTCATTTTCAGTGGTTAGTGATCGGCTTTCTGATGTAAATGGGGTTACCGAAAACTTAGAACTTGAATCTGATGATTTAATTATGAGTCATTTACCAGCACTGTTAGATTCGTATTATATAGACAGTCAAACCGCAGAAAATAGCGGTTGGTCTGGAGGAATTAGTGATAATGCAGGCTTTAGTATTTTTAAAATGTATAAAGTCCGATTAGCAAATGCACAAAACCTGGATGTGATAGGTACCCCTGTAGACCTATCTACTTGGACATTCCCAGTTAGAGAAAATTGGAACTGGTTGCCATACGTTGTTGGTGAAAACACAAGAATAGAAGAAGCATTGTCAAGTTTTAATGCCTCCGTTGACGATGTCATAAAATCACAAAATGAATTTGCAATTTATGATGCATTAAACGGCTGGACAGGAACCTTATCCTATTTAGAAAAAGGGAAAGGGTATATGCTAAAATCCGCAACCACTCAAGATTTTAAATATCCTAACTACTTATCTGGTAGAAAAGGAACTGTTTCTGGAAGAACTTCAAGTACTTCCAATTCATCAAATCAAAGCGAGTTTAATGCCTTTTCTCAAAACATGAATGCTGTGATTCAATTGCCCGAAGGTTATACAAATGTATATGCTTACAACAAAGCAGGGGAATTGCATGGAAAGTCCGAAAACCAGTCAGTTAATGGAAAAGAGTTGTCCTTTATGACTCTAGTGGGTAATTCAAATCAAGAAGAATTAGTGTTCTATATTGGAGATGGAGATTCAAAAAAGCAAACCTCAAAATCAATTAATTTTGTTGCCGACTCACTTTTAGGAACTGTGAGCGATCCGTTTATAATAGATGAGACGACTATGGATTTGACAAAAGCCCATTTCCTGCTATATCCAAACCCTTCCAAAGATGGATTTGTTTATTTAGAGTTTTATGCTCAAAACAAACAAAACACTCAGGTGATGATTTACAATGTATTAAACCAGTTGTTGTTTAATTCCGAGTTTTCAATTAAACAAGGCTACAACGTTTTAAAAATTCCTGTCAATTTTCAAAATGGTACTTATTTCTTGAACACGACCATTGATAACGAACCTTATAACAATAAACTAATCCTTAAATGATAATTAAAAACGCGCTCCAGTCAATTATATTAACTTGTCTTATCTCATTGGGTTTAAGTGCTCAACCGGCAAATTGGCAAGTGGATGAAAATGAATTTGAATACACAATGACAATGGTTGCATTTTTAAATGTAAATGCAACCAATTTATCGAGTACAGACGATATGCTGGCTGCTTTTGTAGATGATGAATGTCGTGGTGTTACAAATTTAATTTATACAGAATCAACAGATGGGTATTATGCGTACTTAACGGTGTTTGCTAATTCAGCTTCAGAAACTGTAAATTTCAAAATCTATGACTCAACAAATAATACTGTGATCGATGCAAACCAAGAATTGCCATTTGAAATTAATAAGCATTACGGAGGTATTTCGTCAGACTTTGGTTTTTCGAATCCTACTCCGAAATACTTTAAAAAAAATGTACTTCCTTGTGATTTATCTAGTGGAGCTGTTAAGGTAGAATTTGAAATTGAAGGTGTCAATGTAACGCTTGAAAAAGAGAATCAATTACTAGAAACTAACATCTCTGGTGGAGAGGCGTTCTTTGAAAATGTTGGAACAGGAACCTATGTTTTAAAAATTAACAATGGTTTAAAAAAAACAATAGAAATTGAATTAGAAAATCAATAAAAATGAAAAAAACAAAATTCATAACAGTTATAATTTTTTTGATGTCCATTACATTCATAATTTACTCGTGTGATTGTCAAGAAGCAGATTTTTCGACTTTATTTGATGATGTAGATAGCCAAAACCCATGCAGTGGTTACGCACCACTAGAATTTATTGAAGTTATTTAGTGTTTAGTCGTTATCCAAAATTGGATAATACGCTTATATAATAAATTTTATCAAAACGTATGAAGCTCGCTTTATACGTTTTTTTCATTAAATCGAAATTTATTTAAATTATTAATAGCGAATACATGTAAGTTTTTAGAATATCGAAAAACTGAAGATATTTTTGAGTCCTATTATGCTTCACTTTAATTAATTTTTATATTTACTTCATATTTATGTAACGATACAGTTATCGTTAACGAGATTTATAATGGACATACAAAATTTTAAAATATTCAATACTCCATCGGCTAACCTTTATAGCCCTGTAGTTGCACGTCCCCGTATCACTCGCCGTCGCCCTTAGGGTGTTTCTTTAGTTTCTGAACTTAGGTGTGTCCGGTTCCTCTTTCAACTTTTTTATTCAACTTTTTATTAATTATTTAAAATCTTAAATAATGGAAATCATTATTGCAGATAAATCTCATACGATTTTTTCCCAAACGATTTGTAAAGCCATTGAAGAGGCTGCACAAGTAAGAGGGACTGGGATTGCCAAGCGTTCTCAAGAGTACATCATTTCTAAAATGGAAACCAACAATGCTGTGATTGCTTTAGAGGGCGGTACTTTTGCAGGCTTTTGCTATATAGAAACTTGGAGTCACGATAAGTTTGTGGCCAATTCAGGGCTTATTGTGCATCCCGATTTTAGAAATCAAGGCTTAGCAAAAAAAATTAAACAGGTTGTTTTTGAGCACTCGAGAACCAAATACCCAACCGCCAAAATATTTAGTATTACCACTGGACTAGCGGTGATGAAACTCAATACGGCACTTGGCTATAAACCAGTTACTTTTTCGGAACTCACCGACGAACCTTCTTTTTGGAAAGGCTGTCAAACATGCAAGAATTATGATGTGCTTCAACGCACGTCTCAAAGCATGTGTTTGTGTACAGGGATGTTATATGATCCCAATTCCAAACCAGATAAAAATGCTGAAAAAGTAAAAGAAAAATCCTTTCTAAGACTAAAAAGTATCAAGCAAAGCTTGTTTCTAAAAAAACATAAAAAATGAAAAATTTAAAAAAATTAGTAATTGCCTATAGTGGTGGTTTAGATACGTCTTATTGCGCAGTATCGTTGTCTAAAGCAGGCTATGAGGTCCATGCCGTGAGTGTCAATACCGGTGGGTTTTCTAAAAACGACATCCAAACGATCGAAAAAAACGCCTATAAAATGGGGGTGTCTACATACAAAAATATAGAAGCTGTGACTACTTTTTATCAAAAAGTAGTCAAATATCTTATATACGGAAATGTATTAAAAAATAATACCTATCCATTATCCGTAAGCGCTGAACGAATTGTGCAAGCCATTGAGATTATCGAGTATGCGAAGTCAATTAATGCCCACTACATTGCACATGGTAGTACGGGTGCAGGAAATGATCAAGTACGTTTTGATATGATTTTTCAAACACTTGCGCCAGAGATTGAAATTGTGACGCCTATCAGGGATCAAAAACTAACCAGGCAAGAGGAAATTTCTTACTTAAAATCTAATGGTATCGATTTGGATTGGGAAAAAGCAAAATATTCAATTAATAAAGGTCTGTGGGGCACGAGTGTTGGAGGCGATGAAACGCTCACCTCTGATTTAGCGCTGCCTGAGTCGGCATATCCATCTCAATTAGAATCCGATGCGCCTCAAACGGTAACACTTACATTTACCAAAGGCGAGTTCACCGCATTAAATGGCGTTGAAAACGCTGCTGAAGTCAATATTCAACGTCTAGACGAAGTGGCCTCTAAGTATGCAATTGGTAGAGATATTCATGTTGGCGATACCATTGTTGGGATTAAAGGCCGTGTTGGTTTTGAAGCTGCGGCGGCACTTATTATTGTGAAAGCCCACCATCTGTTAGAAAAACATACCCTCACCAAATGGCAACTTCAACATAAAGACTATTTATCAAATTTTTACGGAATGCATCTGCATGAAGGTCAGTATTTAGATCCCGTGATGCGCGATATGGAAGCTTTTTTAACTTCTAGTCAACAAAGTGTGTCGGGAGAAGTAGAAGTAGTGTTGAAGCCCTATCACTTTTCAATCAATGGAATTAAATCACCACATGATTTAATGAATGCCAAGTTTGGAAGTTATGGAGAAGTTAATACTGGATGGACCGCAGAGGAAGCCAAAGGCTTCATCAAAATTAATGGCAATCAAAACAAAATACATCAACAAGTAAATTCAGAATTATGATTCAAGTAGGAATAATAGGAGGTGCAGGATATACTGCTGGTGAATTGATTCGATTGTTACTCGTACACCCTAAAGCTGAAATCAATTTTGTGTATAGCACTTCGAGTGCTGGCAAAAAATTAAGTGCCATCCATCAAGATTTGGTTGGCAACACCGATCACTGTTTTACCGATGTGATTAATACCAAAGTGGATGTTTTGTTTCTTTGTTTAGGGCATGGAAATTCTAAAGTATTTTTAGAACAACATTCCTTTTCAAGCACGACTAAAATCATTGATTTATCTAATGATTTCCGACTGACACAAGACTCAGTATTTCAAAACAAACCGTTTGTATATGGATTGCCAGAATTAAATAAAACAGCGATTCAGTCGGCCCAATACATTGCAAACCCAGGGTGTTTTGCAACGGCCATTCAATTGGCAATTTTACCTTTAGCCGCCAATGATTTAGTACAAGATGCAATTCATGTCAATGCCGTGACAGGTGCCACTGGGGCAGGGACCGCATTGTCACCAACCACCCATTTTACGTGGCGCGTGGATAATTTTTCTCACTATAAAGCATTTAATCACCAGCACTTGGGAGAGATCCATCAGTCTGTAGATTCGCTTCAAGACGATTTGAAGAGTGTGATTCATTTCATCCCCAATAGAGGCAATTTTTCGAGAGGGATTTTTGCCACACTTTATACAAAATATGAAGGCACTTTAGAGACGGCGAAAGCACTCTTTAAAACCTATTATAAGGATGCAGAATTCACCACCGTTTCGGACGACCCCTTGCATTTAAAACAAGTGGTCAATACCAATAAATGTTTATTGCATTTGGAAGTGCATGAGGGAAAACTACTCATTACAAGTGTCATAGACAATTTACTCAAAGGTGCTTCAGGTCAATCCGTTCATAACATGAATTTGATGTTCGGGTTTGAAGCACATTTGGGATTACAACTTAAAGCTAATTATTTTTAAAAAAAGACTCATGAAAATAGCAATCATTGGAACCGGAAATTTAGGAGGCTCAATTGCAAAAGGCCTTATTACAAATAATGCGATTACTACATTATATCTCACCCGACGAAATGTAAAAGATCTAGCAGATTTTGAAGGCTATCAAAATGTATATCTAACTTCTGATAACAAAGAAGCCATTCAAAAATCGGACATCATTATTTTGGCAGTTCAACCCGCTCATTTAGAAACTATATTGACGGAGATTCAACCATTTTTAACAGAAAAACATGTGTTGATATCGACCATTACTGGTTTTTCTATTTCGAGAATTGAAAGTTTGGTTGGAACCAATCAGTTTGTCATTCGTGCGATGCCAAATACCGCCATCGCGGTCGGTAAATCCATGACCTGTTTGTGTAGTAATGACGTTGGTAAACAGCGTTTAGGAATTGCAGAAGCTATCTTTAATCGTTTAGGAACTACCATTACAATTCCAGAACAACAAATGCAAGCTGCAACGGTCGTTTGTGCAAGTGGTATTGCTTTTTGGATGCGTCTAATTCGTGCCACAACCCAAGCCGCTATTCAACTGGGGTTTGATGCTGCTGAAGCTCAAAATTTAGCCATGTTTACCTGCGAAGGTGCAGCGAATTTGCTTATTACGTCTGGCAATCACCCAGAACAAGAAATTGACCGAGTGACCACCCCAAACGGGTGTACTATTGAAGGGCTTAATGAAATGGAACACAAAGGATTAAGTTCGTCACTTATCCAAGGAATGGTCGCCTCTTTCGAGAAAATTAACAGTATAAAAGCCCACTAATTATGAGTTTATTTGATGTTTATCCACTCTTCGATGTAACGCCGGTAAGAGCCAAAGATGTTTTTGTTTATGATGACAAAGGCACTCAGTATTTGGACCTTTATGGAGGTCACGCCGTGATTTCAATAGGGCATTCCCATCCTGTATATGTCAATGCATTGACCAATCAACTTCAGAAAATTGGGTTTTATAGTAATGCGGTACAGAATCCACTTCAAACAAAATTAGCCGATCGGATTGAACAAGTATCGGGCTGTAAAAACTATGATTTGTTCATGTGTAGTTCTGGTGCCGAAGCCAATGAAAACGCTTTAAAATTAGCGTCATTTCACACGAATAAAGCAACAATACTCGCATTTGATAATTCCTTTCATGGGCGTACTTCTGCGGCGGTAGCCGCAACCGATAATCCAAAAATTGTTGCGCCTTTAAACGCCCAACAACAAGTTCGGTTTTTGCCATTAGGAAATTTAGAATTGGTTGAGGCCACCTTAAAATCGGAACCTATTTGTGCCATTATTATTGAGTGTATTCAGGGCGTTGGAGGTCTTGATGAAAGCACCACAGAATTTTATAAAGGACTGGAATCTTTATGTCATAAATACAACACGGTTTTAATTGCCGATGAGGTCCAATCGGGCTTTGGTCGATCTGGTGACTTTTTTGCATTTCAAAAACATGGATTAACGCCTCACATTATCTCGTTAGCGAAGGGTATGGGCAACGGATTCCCTGTCGGAGGGATTTTGATTCATCCATCCATAAAAGCGTCTTATGGGCTGTTGGGAACGACCTTTGGAGGAAACCATCTGGCGAGTACGGCAACCTTGGCTGTTTTGGATGTTTTAGAAGCTGAAAATTTGATGCAAAATGCTCAAAAGATGTCTGACTATTTTACTCAAAAAGCCAAGTCGATCCCACAACTCAAACAGCTCAAAGGGCGTGGTTTGATGCTCGGCCTTGAGTTTGATTTTCCAGTTGCTGCCCTTCGAAAAAAATTACTTTTTGATCACTTTTTATTTACTGGAAGCTCCAAAAATCCAAACTTGATTCGAATTTTACCACCCCTCACAATTCAAGAAAAACACATTGATTTATTTTTTAATGCTTTAGCACAAGAATTATGAACCACTACATAACTATTAACGACCTTCCATCTATTTCATCTGCTGTAGCCGAGGCGATTGCTTTAAAGTCTGATGCGTATAAACATCGAAGTTTAGGGGCACAAAAAACCTTAGTGATGTTGTTTTTTAATGCCAGTCTTCGCACACGATTAAGCACCGAAAAAGCCGCGAAGCAGTTAGGGATGGACGTGATTGTTTTAAATGTGACGGATGCCTGGCAACTAGAATTTGAATCGGGTGTGGTTATGCAACTTGATAAATCGGAACACGTCAAAGAAGCTGCTCAAGTGATTTCTCAGTATTGTGATATTTTAGCCGTGCGAGCGTTTCCGTCTCTAACAGATAAAGACAAGGATTTATCAGAATGGATTATCAAAAGTTTTGTCAATTATGCGACGGTGCCAATCGTGAATATGGAAAGCGCAACAGGACACCCACTTCAGGCCTTAGCCGATGCGATTACGATTGAAGAATTAAAAACTAAAAAAACACCTAAAGTCGTGCTTTCATGGGCACCACATCCCAAAGCATTGCCACATGCAGTGGCCAATTCGTTCATTGAAATGATGCAATCTATTGAGGTTGATTTTAGCATCACGCACCCAGAAGGCTACGACTTAAATCCAGAAATTGTAAAAAACTCTAAAGTAACATACAACCAAGAAGAGGCCCTAAAAGAGGCCGATTTTGTCTATGTTAAAAATTGGAGTAATTATAAAGAGTATGGAACGATTACTTGTGAAGATTCCAGTTGGATGATGACCAAAGAAAAGCTAGGGACTGCCAAATTTATGCATTGTTTACCGGTTCGACGAAATGTGGTGGTTGAAGATGCGGTGTTGGATAGCGACCAATCGGTGGTAATTGCACAATCCAATAATCGAACTTTTGCAGCGCAACTCGTCTTGAAAAAAATTCTTGAAAATGGATAATTTAAAACCACTTAAAATAATTAAGATCGGAGGAAATGTGATCGATGATGCAGCAGCACTTTCGTCATTTTTAAACCTATTTTCATCCATTGAAGGTCCTAAAATTCTGGTGCATGGTGGCGGAAAATCGGCCACCGCTTTAGCCCAGCAAACGGGGTTAGAGGTTCAAATGGTTGATGGCAGACGGATCACTGACGCCGCAACTTTAGAACTCATCACGATGGTCTATGCGGGGAAAATCAACAAAACGATTGTTGCTCAATTACAAGCCTTGGATTGTAATGCACTTGGATTTACCGGTGCAGATGCCAATACCATCACTTCTATTAAACGCCCGGTATCAAGCATTGATTACGGGTTTGTTGGTGATGTTAAAAACGTAGAAACGTCGATTTTAGAAGTGTTACTAAATCAGGGTGTTTCACCCGTATTTTGTGCGATAACCCATGATGATAACGGACAACTATTAAACACCAATGCAGATACGATTGCTTCTGAATTAGCCATTGCGTTTGCAACTAAATTTAACGTTGAATTGTATTATTGCTTCGAAAAAAAGGGTGTTTTAAAAAATATTAATGACGATGATTCTGTTCTTCAAACGATCACGAAATCCTCCTATAAAAAATTATTAAACGCCCAATTAATTTTTTCTGGGATGCTCCCAAAATTAAATAACTGTTTTCATGCCTTAGACCATAAGGTTTCTAAAGTGTGTATCGGAAAACCAGAAATGTTGCTTGATTCAAAAGCAATTTTCACAACGCTTACAATACTATGACCCTAGAAAATTTAACAGCCTCTGCCATTCAATTATTAAAAGACTTAATTGAAATCCCTTCATTTTCATCTGAAGAAGACTTGACCGCCGCCCGTATTGAGCGCTGGTTTCAACAGTATGATATTCCGTTTCAACGCTCTCAAAATAATATTTGGGCAACCAATGCCGATTTTGATGCGTCCAAACCAACCCTCCTTTTAAATTCACATCACGATACCGTAAAACCGAATAATGGCTACACAAAAGATCCCTTTAAGGCGCAAGTAGAAGATGGAAAACTGTTTGGACTTGGGAGTAATGATGCAGGTGGTTGTTTGGTGTCATTGCTGGCAACTTTCACGCATTTCTACGCCCAAAAAAATCTAAATTACAACTTAGTTATTGTCGCCTCCGCAGAAGAAGAGAGTAGCGGGGCTGCTGGTTTAAATAGCATGCTGTCCATCATTCCCAAAATTGATGTGGCCATTGTCGGAGAACCGACCCTAATGCAACTGGCGGTGGCCGAAAAAGGCTTGGTGGTTTTTGATGCACTCGTTAAAGGCACGCCTGGGCACGCTGCGCACCCGAATGACGATAACGCCATTTATAATGTGATTGAGGTGTTACAATGGTTCAAAGAGTACCAATTTGAAAAAGATTCCGTGTCCTTAGGCCCTGTAAAAATGACGGTCACACAAATCAATGCAGGCAAGCAACATAATGCGATTCCAGCAGAGGTAGAGTTGGTGGTGGATGTGCGAGTGAATGATCAATATAGTAATAAAGAGATTGTGGCTATTCTTCAAAAAGATGCGCCTTGTGATTCGATTATTCCAAGAAGTTTACGTCTAAACTCCTCCTCAATTCCTGTAGACCATCCATTGATTCAGGCTGGTATTGCGTTAGGACGCGACCCCTATGGGTCACCAACGTTATCCGATCAATCGGTTTTGAGTTGCCCGTCTCTAAAATTAGGGCCCGGCGATAGTACGCGCTCACACACCGCAGATGAATTCATTTACGTCAACGAACTCGAAGAAGGTGTTACATTATATATTCAATTATTAACTAAAATATTATAAGTATGAAACTTTGGGATAAAGGCATTTCAATTGATAAATTCATTGAAAAATTCACGGTAGGAAATGATCGAGAGATCGATCTTAAAATTGCAACTTATGACATTCAAGCCTCGTTGGCACATGCACAAATGTTGGTTAAAATTGGGCTGCTAAATTCGGAAGAACTCACAGCGATTGAAGTGGTGCTTGATGCGCTCCAATCCCAGCTAAGCGAAGGCACTTTTGTGATTGATGCCCAGTTTGAGGACATCCATTCCAAACTCGAATTTGAGCTCACCAAAGCGTTGGGGGATGCGGGTAAAAAAATCCATACCGCGCGCTCCAGAAATGATCAAGTTTTGGTGGCCTTACAATTGTATTACAAGGCCAATTTAGGGTTGATTCAACATAAAACCAAAACGTTTTTTGAAACTTTAATAGCTTTAGCAGACACGCATAAATCAGCCTTATTGCCTGGTTATACGCATTTGCAAGTGGCCATGCCCTCGTCTTTTGGATTGTGGTTTTCGGCTTATGCCGAATCGCTTATCGATGATGTATATGTTTTGCAAGCCGCTCAAAAAGTGGTCGATCAAAATCCGTTAGGGTCGGCAGCAGGTTATGGGAGTTCGTTTCCAATAGATAGAGAGTTTACGACCAAAGCCCTTGGTTTTAAAACGCTCAAATACAATGTGGTGGCGGCGCAAATGAGTCGTGGAAAAAATGAACGCATTATCGCATCTGGGTTGGGAAATTTAGCCAACACGCTTGGTAAAATGGCGATGGATATTTGTTTGTATATGAGTCAAAATTTTGATTTCATTGGATTTCCAGAAGCATTGACAACAGGCAGTAGTATCATGCCTCACAAGAAAAACCCCGATGTTTTTGAATTGATCCGTGGGAAGTGTAACAAACTCCAGAGTTTAGAAACGGAGATGCTTTTGATTACCAATAACTTGCCAAGTGGCTACCACCGTGATTTTCAGTTATTAAAAGAAAATATGATTCAGGGTTTTGAAGAGTTGGAAGCGATTTTGGATATTTTTAATTATGCCATTCAGCAAATACAAGTGAAAAAAATTGATTTGAAAGATCCTAAGTACCAATACTTATTCACCGTGGACAGCATTAATACCTTGGTGATGCAAGGGGCGTCGTTTAGAGAAGCCTACCAGATTATTGGCGCACAAGTACAGGAAGGAACTTATAAATCTGATACCAGCATCCCACACACCCATTTAGGGAGTATTCACAATTTGGCATTGGATGAAATTAGTGCTAAATATCCTTTGTGAAATTAAAGGTCTTGGCATTAAATCACAATTCCTTCGTGAGTGACTTGACAATCTTATTATCCGCTAAAAACGCTTTTAAAATTACTTTTAGAGCGGTGTAGGTTGGCACGGCCAAAATCATTCCGGTAACGCCAAAAAGAATCCCACCAATGATGATGGTTAGGAATATTTCGAGGGGGTGCGACTTCACACTTTTCGAAAAAATAATGGGTTGACTTACAAAATTATCGATGAGTTGTGCAAAAATATATCCGATTAGCACATAGGTGGCCTTTGGCAGAATTTCAGTTTGAAAATCCAATCCGAGATTGCTGCTCATTGTTAAAAAGAGCAGTAAAAAACAACCAATGATAGGACCCACGTAGGGGATGAGGTTTAAGAGGGCGCATAAAAAAGCAATGACGACGCTGTTTTCGATTCCAAAAATCATTAAAATAACTGAGTAGATAATAAACAGGATGGTAATTTGAAACACCAATCCAATAAAGTAGCGCGATAACAAATGCTTGATGGTTCCTAAGGATTTCCTCAACTTAGTCTCATTCTTTTTGTCGGTTAATACATAGATTGAGTTTTCCATGATTTGAGTGTCTTTCATCAAGAAAAAGGTGATAAATGCTACTGAAAATAATCCGATACTAAACGTTCCAATCGTTCCAACGATTTCATTTAAAAAGTTTGGGATGACGTCGATTCTATCAAACAAATCGGACTGTTTAATTTCGTCCAGGACATCGATACCATGCGATAAAAAGAACGCATTGCTCTGGTTTATTAAATCCTGTACTGTTTGTTGGAGTTTTTCCATATTTAATAGGGAAAGATTTTCGCCTTGTTTCACAACCAATGGAATGAAAAGACTGATGAGTCCCATGAATATTAAAAAGAATACTGCCATGGTAGCGACGACTGCCAAGGCATTTGGAAATTTTAATTTCTGTTTTAAAAATAGGTTAATCGGTCTGCCAACCAAGGCAATCACAGAGGCGATGGCGATATAGATCAGCACCGACTGAATTTTATACAAAAACAAGAGGAGTAAAAGAATACCGACTACGATCGCAATGGTTTTTAAAACGCTTTTAGTGATGGAATTTGAAGTCATTAATTTTAAAATTTTGTATAAATGTAGCGAAAATTTAAAAACTAACCACTAAATTCCCGTTCCCTTTGTGAGTCACTTTTAGAACGTCACTATACGCGATTCAGTATGGTGTTAATGAGTAAGAACCTTAATTTGCCATGATTATTATATTTTAAGACGATACGCTAGTGGGGTTACACCTTTTAGCTCTTTAAAGACTCTAAAGAACGTTTGATGGGAATTATAGCCACACTCTTTGGATAGCGAATTGATCGTGTGTTTCTCTAAATATCCATTATCTATGCGTGTCGTAGCGTATTTAATTCTATAAAAATTTACAAACGAATTAAAGTTTCCGAACTCCGAATGTTTTAAAATTTCTCTAATTTGGGCTTCATTTAAGTTAGCATAAAAAACCATTTTACTTAAAGAAAAATCTCGATCTAAAAACAATTGTTTTGAGTTTAAAATTGTTGTTAAATAGCCATAATTTTTATTTTCGCGGCTAGTTAACTTGAGTTCTGGTTTTGAGTATGAAAGCTTGGGTAGATACCCTAAAAATTTTGGGCTAAAGGATATAAATAAAAATTCAGACAGATACAATAGTTGAAAAACAGTGCTTAAATAGTCGTTTAAAAACCGACCTTTTAGAAAGATTGCAACTAGGATGCTGAGTGATAGATTCAAAGTAATAATCCCTAAATACAAAAGAAACCATCTCTTAAAAAGTATAATTTTTGAGCTTTTGATTTCTAAGCTTTTAAATCCACTTTTAAACTTTTTAAAAATTATTACTAGAGTGATGAGACTAAACACCACATATAAAACCGCATAATCTCTATATAACAACGTTAATGTTCCATTTTCTATATAGCTAAAATTTCGATCATTAAACCTTGGTTCGAGAATTCGAAACCCAAAGTGATTTAAAACAAACACAGTAAAGAGTATGAAACAAAAACTGATAATTATTTTCGGAAATTTAGGTTTGGTTTTTATAAATATGGCATCCGTAAATAGGTACAAAAACACCAAGCCGAAGTATTTAACTAAAGGGGTTATCTCAACTGGAATAGGCAGTAGATTCGCTAATGATAACAATCCAATTAACCCTATAAGAAGATTAGATATAACGTGTGCCACAAAACAGGAGAGGTAGCTCTTGTTGTATTTTGTCTTTGAATTTCTTAAGTGAATGATTAAAACTATCAAAAATATTAATAGTAATAATGAAATTGTAGTTTTCATTTATTGTTTAACAATTTAAGCGTAAAGATAAACAAATCTGTCTCAATATGTTTTTAAATGCGCACATATTCTGCTTTATGAGACTGTTTGACGTTGGGTATTCGAAAATCGACTCGGTAAAAACCTTAATTTTGTGAGCTATTATTTAACCAATATAACTAAGATGAAAAAACTATTACTATTGTTATTGCTTCCTTTGTTGTCATTTTCACAACAGGAAATTACCAAGGTTACTTTTAACCAAGGCGATGAACTGAGATTAGGTGCTGAGCCTGAAGAGTTGATTCGAATATCCGTTCACTCGACTGAAGCGATTGCGAATGCAAACATCCTTATATCGAATGCTGGTTGGGGTAACGGGCTAGAATCTGAACCAATGACTTCAGAATCAACGACGGAATTTTATTATGATTACGTTATTCCTGCGGACAGTTCGCTGACCAATGGGGCACTAAATATTTCGTTTATAGTGGACGAATTAGAGGTTTACAACGTAAAATTTGCGGTTGCTGATGATCGTCAACCGGAAGGTCAGGGAAATTCATTCAGACCCTATGAAATTACTTCAGTCGCTAATTTGAGTTGGGTTTTTGACAGCCATCCTAGCAACATAGGCGCTAATTTCGAACAGACACAGGATTTGGATTTACAGGGCTATAATTGGATGAGTAAAACAGACTTTAATTACCCAAATTTTGGTCAAAGTAATACAACTCTAAACTCCTTTAATTATAATGGTGGTGGGTATTCTCTTAAAAATATTAGCATTGTATCAGAGGGTAAATACGAAAACATTGGATTGTTTGGGGCTATTAATTACGGATCTGTAAGGGATCTTACGATTGATAATATGAGCTTAAGTATCTATGATACCGGCGACCAGTATTTAAGACAGATTGGTTTGATTGCAGGTTCAATACAATACGGGTATTTGATCAACGTTTTGGTTAAAAATTCTGAGCTTACTATTGTTTCCAAAAACTATGTCAATTATGTAGGTGCTGCAATAGGTGTAGTCCGATATTCAAATCTTACCAAGAATGCCACTTCTGAGAACAATACGATAAGTATATCACCTACTCCAGGTGCTACCAATCACTATTCCAACTATATTGGCGGGTTATTTGGTGAAATGAATTACCAATCTCAGCCGAACTCTTTGAGTAAGTTTTATTCTAAAAACAACACGATTACGCTTTCTAATTATGGTAATTACGTTGGCGGTTTAATTGGAGGTATGCAAAATATATTCTCGGGTCAGACAGAGACCAACAATAATGAATACTTGACCCTTTCAGAATTCCATACAGACAACATTTCAATTACGATTACAGATAATGTTATCAATAGTAGTGGGGGTGCCCAAAGCTCTGCTTATATCGGCGGTCTTTTTGGGATGCTTAACACGGGTTCAAATTATACCGACAAGAGTTATTCAGAACTTTTAAAGTCTTCATCCACGGGTTCGATTACTGTAAGAAGGGGTCGATACATTGGAGGTCTTGTAGGAGATGCAAATGCTCGAATTTCGGATGTCTATTCAAAAGTAGCTATAAACATTGATTTAGGTGATTATACAGATTGGCAAAACGCAAGTGGTGGTTCGACTTGGTATCACTATACTCTGAACAATGATTATCAGAGGATCGGTGGTTTAATCGGGAACTTACATTACAGAGGCAAGTCCTTAAGCAATAGTTATTCAGCGTCTAGCATTGAGTTGATTGGCACGAATTTCACGGATGCGCTTCTTTATGAGGATTATACAGGAGATGGCGAATTGGACCAGCCCAGACGATGGGGTGCATTAACAGGGGATACTTCAAATAATGAATCAGAGGTATTTGTAGCGGACAATGTGTTTTACGATACCGATTTGGTGTCATTAGACGCCGTAGGGCCTAGTGATTACACGGATAGCAATCCACGACTTGCGCTAGTCAATGCTGCTGGTAAAACCACTGCAGAGCTAAAACAAATTTCTAATTTGATGAAAAAAGGATGGGATTTTGTCATAGAAATTTCTAATGGAACGGATGATATTTGGGATATTAACAATGCCGTTACCGATACTGCGGTTAATGATGGTTATCCTTTCTTTAGCCATGAGATTGATAACGGACCGTTGGCAATCATGCCTATTATATTGAGTCCATCTTCTGATTTTAGTACAGGTTTAGCCGTGTCCACGCGCCAAGTGATCGCAACGTCTGCCGTTGGAGGTACGAGTACGATTTCGGCAACTTCGTCTAACAGTGATATTGTAAGTGTTGCTATTGAGAACACAGAGACAGATGGCAATGTTACAACATCTGATTTGGTGTTTACGTATAATGGAATTGAAGGCACTACAGGCAGTGCGCTCATTACGGTTACAGGCGAAAATCCGAATGCAGAAACGGGAGAGATGGAGTTTAGTTATATACAGGATAAGGAAGCTCCTATGATTGAATCGATTCGATTTTATAATGGAACTCAGATGCGTTTGGGTGGCAAAACAGGTGAAAACATTCGTATTGAAGTACTTTTGTCAGAAAGTGCCGGTGAAAGCAATACAATAGGACTCACAGGTTGGGGCCCCGATGTGACTGCTGACATGTCATTAGATTCAGAAAACGATAAAAAACTCTATTATAATTTTTCAATTCCAGAAGACGCCACCCAAACAGAAGCCAAGGTCACGGTTTCTATAAACGCATCTGATGTTTCTAACAATCTATCTACTGGCGTTGGTAATTTTGTAGTTGCCGATGTCCGCCAACCGGAAGGACAAGGAAATGAATTTAATCCTTATGAGGTTTCTTCAGTCGCTAATTTGAGTTGGGTTTTTGACAGCCATCCTAGCAACATAGGCGCTAATTTCGAACAGACACAGGATTTGGATTTACAGGGCTATAATTGGATGAGTAAAACAGACTTTAATTACCCAAATTTTGGTCAAAGTAATACAACTCTAAACTCCTTTAATTATAATGGTGGTGGGTATTCTCTTAAAAATATTAGCATTGTATCAGAGGGTAAATACGAAAACATTGGATTGTTTGGGGCTATTAATTACGGATCTGTAAGGGATCTTACGATTGATAATATGAGCTTAAGTATCTATGATACCGGCGACCAGTATTTAAGACAGATTGGTTTGATTGCAGGTTCAATACAATACGGGTATTTGATCAACGTTTTGGTTAAAAATTCTGAGCTTACTATTGTTTCCAAAAACTATGTCAATTATGTAGGTGCTGCAATAGGTGTAGTCCGATATTCAAATCTTACCAAGAATGCCACTTCTGAGAACAATACGATAAGTATATCACCTACTCCAGGTGCTACCAATCACTATTCCAACTATATTGGCGGGTTATTTGGTGAAATGAATTACCAATCTCAGCCGAACTCTTTGAGTAAGTTTTATTCTAAAAACAACACGATTACGCTTTCTAATTATGGTAATTACGTTGGCGGTTTAATTGGAGGTATGCAAAATATATTCTCGGGTCAGACAGAGACCAACAATAATGAATACTTGACCCTTTCAGAATTCCATACAGACAACATTTCAATTACGATTACAGATAATGTTATCAATAGTAGTGGGGGTGCCCAAAGCTCTGCTTATATCGGCGGTCTTTTTGGGATGCTTAACACGGGTTCAAATTATACCGACAAGAGTTATTCAGAACTTTTAAAGTCTTCATCCACGGGTTCGATTACTGTAAGAAGGGGTCGATACATTGGAGGTCTTGTAGGAGATGCAAATGCTCGAATTTCGGATGTCTATTCAAAAGTAGCTATAAACATTGATTTAGGTGATTATACAGATTGGCAAAACGCAAGTGGTGGTTCGACTTGGTATCACTATACTCTGAACAATGATTATCAGAGGATCGGTGGTTTAATCGGGAACTTACATTACAGAGGCAAGTCCTTAAGCAATAGTTATTCAGCGTCTAGCATTGAGTTGATTGGCACGAATTTCACGGATGCGCTTCTTTATGAGGATTATACAGGAGATGGCGAATTGGACCAGCCCAGACGATGGGGTGCATTAACAGGGGATACTTCAAATAATGAATCAGAGGTATTTGTAGCGGACAATGTGTTTTACGATACCGACTTGGTGTCATTAGACGCCGTAGGGCCTAGTGATTACACGGATAGCAATCCACGACTTGCGCTAGTCAATGCGGTTGGTAAAACCACTACAGAGATGACAGTATCCACAATTTATGAAGCTGCATTATGGGACATAAGCACCAATATTTCTTCGTCAACCATTTGGGGTATTAACGCTGAACTAAACGGAGGATATCCTTATTTTAATGATATTATTGATTCTTATTTTGTACCAATAATTACACTTATCGGAGATGCAAATGTATATTTATTACTAGATGAAACTTATACAGAAGAAGGCGCGACCGCAGTTGATTATACTGGAGTTGATATAACAGCTGATATTGTTACTGACAACACCAACGTGATTACTTATGTTGAAGGTGTTTATAATGTTACTTATAATGTTACTGACAGCGCAGGAAATGTTGCTGAACAAGTTATTAGAAGAGTGTATGTAAAACCAGCATCGTTTTACAAGCCAGTAATTAATCTATTAGGAAGTAATCCTTTACAATTAGATATTAATGTAGATTTTAATGATCCAGGTGCGATTGCAACAAACTATCTAGGAGCTTATATATCAGACGCTATTGTAGTGACGGGAACATTGGATACAACAACAGTAGGAACGTATGCACTGTATTATAATGTAACCGATGCAGAAGGTAACATTGCAGATCAGGTTATTAGAACCGTTTCAGTGGTTGATAATACGGTCTATGTGCGTCCAGAAATTACATTAGTTGGTGCTGCAGAAGTATACCTTCTCGTGGATACTGACTATGTTGAAGAAAATGCAACTGCTGAAGATTCAGAAGGTGTTGATTTAACATCTGCTATTGTGATCAACGCCACGAATGTTGATACTTCTGTTGAAGGCGACTATACAGTGACCTACGATGTCACTGATTTGAATGGAACAGAAGCGATTCAAGTTGAAAGAATGGTGTATGTAAGACCACAAGCTTTCTTTATTCCAAATTTAATCCTTAACGGAGACGCTGAGATGACTTTAGAAATTGATGCTGAGTACGTGGAATTAGGAGCTGTAGCCACGGATTATCTTGGGAATGATATTTCTGGATCCATAGTGCTTACAGGGTCTGTAGATACATCAATTGAAGATGTCTATTCCCTTTATTACAATGTTACAGATACAGAAGGAAATGCAGCCATTCAGGTGACTAGAATAATTACCGTTTTAGCTGCAGTACCACCAACAATAACGCTTCTTGGAGAACCAACGGAAACTTATTATGTAGGAGATTCATACGTAGAAGCAGGTGCGACGGCTGTAGATGCGGAGGGTGTTGATTTAACAACTGCTATTGTGATTGATGCTTCGAATGTTGTTATGTCTGATGAAGGGGACTATGAAGTCACTTACAACGTTCTTGATAGCAATGGAACGGCAGCGATTGAAGTTGTTAGAACGGTCACTGTCATTCCTACCTTAGGGTTGGATGATTTGAGTAAGATGGAGAATGTAAAACTCTATCCAAATCCAACTTTTGACATGGTTTATGTGAAGATAGATAACTTAAAACGCTTGGAAGTTTATGATATAAATAGCCGAAAGTTATTTGAATCTACAGAGCGTCAAATAAGCTTATCGTCTTATCAAACAGGAGTTTACTTTGTTAAAGTCATTAATAATAAAAATAATTCTAGAATGTTTAAGATTGTATTAAAGTAAGTCATACTTAAATTTTATTAAAAAAAGGTCCACAGTTGTGGGCCTTTTTTTTGTTTTAAAATGCATTCAAATTACAGAAGCTTTAGTTGTGGAATCCGCTTTTTTAGATATAGATTATCATGATGGTTTTGTAGCCTACTTGAATGGGCAAGAGGTGGCTAGAAATCAGGTTTCAAAAGGCGTTTCCGATTTTGATCAACTTTCTGCAAGGTGGTCCAAAAATAAATGTTTAAAATAGTCGTAATTACTATAAATAATTTTAAGCCTTAAAGGTCGTTTCACGATGGTTTAT